>Ga0193728_1000029_pt1 | contig 56420 bp, 41 predicted proteins | sample U1c1metaG_FD_143037 | JGI IMG/M metagenome (GOLD analysis project Ga0193728, IMG submission 143037) | Soil microbial communities from a riparian zone of the East river system, Colorado, United States - U1c1 | ecosystem: Environmental > Terrestrial > Soil > Riparian zone | place: USA: East River... | reverse complement strand
TTTCAAAAAATTTCTGGTATTCATTGAGCGTGGTGGCGCCAACGGCACGGAGTTCACCACGGGCCAGAGCAGGTTTAAGAATATTGGCGGCATCCATGGCTCCATCCCCACCGCCGGCACCCACCAGGGTATGTATTTCATCAATAAATAAAATGATCTCGCCATCACTTGTACTCACTTCTTTCACGACTGATTTCAGGCGTTCTTCAAATTCTCCCTTATATTTTGCGCCGGCGATGAGTTGGCCCATGTCCAATGCATAGATCACTTTCGATTTGAGGTTTTCGGGCACATCCCCGTTCACGATGCGGTGTGCAAGGCCTTCGGCAATGGCCGTTTTTCCCACTCCGGGTTCACCCACGAGGATGGGATTGTTCTTGCTGCGACGTGAAAGGATATGCAGTGTTCTGCGGATTTCTTCATCCCTGCCAATCACCGGGTCCAATTTTCCCTGTCTGGCCATTTCATTCAGGTTCCTGGCATATTTGTTCAGCGCATTCAGCTGCGTTTCCTGGGTCTGCGACTTAATGGAATCTCCCTGGCGCAGGTCCTTAATGGCAGCCACCAGTCCCTTTTCATTGAGACCGGCATCCTTCAATAATTTCGCCGTCTGATCACTGCCATGTATAAGCGCTAATAACAGGTGTTCGGGCGCGACAAATTCATCGCCGAATTGTTTCAGAATAGATCCGGCGCGCAGCACGACATTGTTGGCGTCTCGGCTGACTGCCTGGGCGGGCTCTCCCCCACTGACCTTGGGAAGTTTATTGAGCGCTTCTTCTAACCTGGATTCTACCAGGTTAACCGTTACGTTATTCTTTTTCAGCAGATAATCGACAGTAGAATCTTCCTGCTCAAGCAACGCTTTGAGTATGTGTTCCGTTTCAATATTTGGGTTTTGTAAATTAAATGCTAATTGCTGCGCCTCCTGTATGGCTTCAGCGGCTTTTATGGTAAAGTTGTTTAAATTCATACCGATATTTTTAAATAGTAAATGAATGAAACAAATCTTGGTCCAAGCTGGAAATCCGGAAACAATGTCATATAAAGTTAGATCAACCTGTCTTCAATTCAGTCTGATGCTGGGGTTTATGTTAATCTGGCTTTCTGGTTTCAGTCAGGCTGATTTTTCGGGGGCGGACGCCTTGTTCAAACAGCAGCAGAAGTCACTGGGGAATAATCTGGTAGCCCTGGTTTGGAAGGACGACAAACTCGTTTACCAGAAACAGGTTGAAAAGGAGGTTGGCGATTTCAATGCCAAGACGCAGGCGCCGATTGGCGGCTGCGGTCAATGGCTTACCGCCGCTCTTGTGATGACTTTTGTGGACGAGGGCAAGTTGTCGCTGGATGACAAGGTGAGCAAATACATTCCGCTTTTTGCCAAATACATGAAGTCTTATATCACGATCCGGAACTGCCTGACCCATACGACCGGAATACAGGCTGATGTCATCGGCGCACTCAAGGTTTTGCAAAAAAGTAAGTTTCCCAGTCTGGAGGAAGAAGTCAATTCCTTTGCCTCCAAACGCGAGATCCAGGCCAACCCGGGAATGGAGGTCTATTATAGCCATGTGGGTTTTAATATTGCAGGTCGGGTTTTGGAGATCGTCGGCAAAAAGGGTTTCGACCGCCTGATGCAGGAACGGATCCTCCGGCCCCTCAAAATGCGTGGCACCACTTTTACGGATGAAAGCGGCGGTGCGGTCAATCCTTCCGGCGGCGCCCTGTCTACGGCCAATGATTACATGAATTTCCTCGTCATGCTGTTGAACAAGGGTGTTTTCCAGGGCAAACGGGTGCTGAGTGAAAAGGCCGTGGAAGCGCTGGAGACCATCCCATTCGCCGAACTACCGGTCAGGTATATCCCAAAAGGCGCTGAGGGCTGGCATGTGGGCCTCGGCGACTGGATACAGGGAGAAGGGAAGGATACGGTCGTGGGCAGCCTTGGTCTGACAGGCACCTGGCCATTTATTGACAAATGCAGAAACTATGCAGCGATCATATTTCTTAAGACTCCGCAGAGCGAGCCGAGAAAAGAAGTTTTCATGAAATTCAAGGAGATTATTGACAGTCAGATAGGCTGTCAGTGATGGGCATTTAACGAAACACCCCCGACGGGGCTCGAAGACCCCGTCGGGGTTTAGTGAATAGCAAGTCCCATAACCCCCGACGGGGTCTTCGAGCCCCGTCGGGGGGTCTCCTTCAAATCCCCATGTAACATTTTCTTCCTTCCCGCGTCAAACCGGACGCAAACCGTACCAAAATCGGGCAGTTTGGATCAGCCTGATCATCATATTCTACTGATTTTCAATCATAAGCAAAACTGGCATTTTCTTGGCGAACCAAGAGGAACAAACCACAATGAACCATGATCAAAAATTATTTCAAGATCGCTTTCCGAAACCTCTGGAGAAACAAGGGTTTTTCTGCGATCAATATCTTCGGACTGGCATTGGGCATTGCTACCTGCCTGGTCATCGTGCTCTATGTACAGAACGAGCTGAGCTATGACCGGTACAACAAAAAAGCAGACCGCACCGTACGGGTCATTTTTAAAGGGCTCTTCCAGGGTGAAAAACTGAATGAATCCAATGTTATGCCGCCCACGGCGATGACAATAAAAAAGGATTTTCCCGAGGTACAGGAAGCCACCCGCTTGCGGGACCAGGGTTTCCCGAATATCCAGTACCAGGACAAAAAATTGAAAGAGCAACATTTTGCTTTTGTAGACTCCAATTTCTTCCAGGTTTTTACACTCCCCTTTCTCGAGGGCAATGCGAAAACGGCCTTGCTCGAGCCCAACACCCTCGTCATTTCAAAAACGCTGGCGCAAAAATATTTTGGGAGCGAAGACCCCATAGGGAAAGTATTGAATTTTAAAGACCAGAAAACCAATTTCAAAATTACCGGCGTGATCGATGATGTGCCTGAAAATTCGCATTTTCACTTTGATCTCTTTGCATCCATGTCGGGATTTCCTGAGTCCCGCGAACCTTCCTGGATGACCTCTGGATTTTTTACTTACCTGGTATTGCAGGAAGGATATGGTTACAAAAAACTGGAAGCAAAATTCCCGAAGTTCGTCGAGAAATATATCGGCCCCCAATTGCAGCAAGCCATGGGTGTCAGTTACGCAGACTTCCGGAAGAAAGGCAATGATCTCGGCTTCTACCTGCAGCCTTTAACCGCAATTCATTTGCATTCAGATTTCGCGTATGACCTCGCACCTGCCGGGGATATCCAGTATGTGTACATCTTTGGCGCCGTTGCGGTATTCATGTTGCTTATCGCCTGCATCAATTTCATGAATCTTTCTACCGCCAGTGCTTCGCGACGCGCAAGAGAAGTAGGCATCCGTAAAGTACTTGGTTCTATGAAATGGGAATTGGTTCGCCAGTTCCTGTTTGAATCCATCCTGCTGACGGGTTTTGCTTTGATGCTGGCCATCGGGATGGTTCGGCTGGCCATGCCCTTGTTCAATAGCCTTGCAGGCAGGAATCTGAAATTTCAGGTTGCCGGTCATCCGTGGCTTATTCCCGGCCTGGTGATTTTTGGTCTGTTCACCGCTGTGCTCGCCGGTAGTTACCCGGCTTTTTATCTTTCCTCTTTTAAGCCTGTTTCGGTATTGAAAGGAAGATTTAATTCGGGCAAAAAAAGTGTCGGCTTGCGCAGCGGCCTCGTCGTCTTCCAATTTTTTATTTCCATCAGCCTGATCGTGGGCACAACAGTCGTGTATAAACAGCTTGCTTATATTCAAAATAAGAAATTAGGATATAACAAGGAGCAGGTTCTGATCGTTCAGGATACCTGGACGCTGGGCAAAAACCAGGAAGCTTTCAAACAACAATTGTTGGCAGATCCTCAAGTCATCAGTATAAGTAATTCAGGATACCTGCCTGCCGGGCCGTCCAATAATAATAACTTTTTTGTTTATGCCGGCACCAATACTGCCCAAATGGTGAAGACCATTCGCTACAATATTGATTACGATTATATTTCCACTTTGGGGATTGAACTCAAGACGGGAAGGAATTTCTCCAGGGATTTTGCCGCAGACTCATCCGCCGTGATCCTGAACGAATCGGCGGCAAAGGCCATGGGATGGGAAAAAAGTCCCCTTGGACAAACCATCTCCAGCAATGACAACAAAGGCGTAAAGTCCGTATTTCGCGTCATCGGCGTTGTTAAAGATTTTCATTTTAAATCTTTACATGAGCGCATATCCCCGCTGGTTATGGTGCTATCGGGCGAAAATTCCGGCAACCTGATCGTAAAGACCAGGACCAGGGAAATTGCGGGCCTGCTAACGTCCATGAAGAAGGCCTGGAATTCCTATTCGATGGATCTACCTTTTTCTTATTCTTTTTTGGATGAACGATACAACAATACTTACCGGGCAGAACAGAAAATCGGGCTTATCCTGGCGATTTTTGCAGGACTCACCATTTTTGTGGCTTGTCTTGGGCTCTTTGGCCTGGCGAGGTTTACGGCGGAGCAGCGCAGCAAGGAGATTGGGATCAGGAAAGTGCTGGGCGCAACAGTCTCAGGCATTGTGCGACTGTTATCTGTGGACTTTATGAAACTTGTACTGATTGCCTTTGTGCTTGCAACGCCGCTTGCATGGTATGTGATGAATTGGTGGCTGCAGGATTTTGCATACCGTATTGATCTCAGCTGGTGGGTCTTTGGGCTTGCCGCTGTGTTGGCCATCCTGGTGACCATGGCAACGATAAGTTTCCAGGCTATTAAAGCAGCCGTTTCTGACCCCGTGGTGAGTCTGAGAGCGGAGTGAGTTGATAGGTTGAATAGTTGATAGGTTGACTACGAAGTCAGGAGGCGGGGGCCTTGTCATTCCGAGCGTAGCGAGGAATCAGTTCGCAAGGCAGCTTACCGTAATTGCTGATTCCTCGCTACGCTCGGAATGACAGGCTTTTCAGGCTCCCGAGTCAACCTATCAACTAATCAACCTATCAACCTATCAACTTACACATCAAACTACCGATATGCTTAAGAATTATTTTAAAATCGCGTTTAGAAATATTGTCCGGCACAAAGCTTATTCTTTGATCAATATTGCCGGACTGGCAATTGGCATGGCCTGCAGCATCCTGATCCTGCTATGGGTGAGGGATGAGTTGAGCTATGACCGTTTTCATGCAAAAGCGGATAACCTTTACCGTCTCACGGCCGAGGCCAGTGGATTCAAGGCAGCAGTGAGTCCTGCGGGGATGGCTGAAGGATTAGAGGCGGAGATGCCGCAGATAAAAAATTATGTGCGCCTGAGTCATCTCTCGACCAATTTATTCCAGGTGGGTGACCAGAAATTCCAGGAAAAACGCGTGTTCTACGTCGACTCCAATTTCCTGGACCTGTTTTCCTTTCGTTTGCTGAAAGGAGATCCCAAAACCGCATTGAACAGACCGGATGGGATTTTGATTACGGAAGACATGGCAAAAAAATATTTCGGACAGCCCGACGTGATGGGAAAGATCATCAGGAAAGACAACCACGATAATTTTGTGGTGACCGGCATACTGGAGAATATTCCTTCTAGCTCGCATTTGCAATTTGATTTCCTCATGCCCATGTCTTCGATAGTCAATACGACAGACGATTTAAAAAATAAGGTCTGGGATAATTTTAATTTCTATACGTATGTCGAGTTAGATCAACATTTCCCTGTATCTGCCGCATCTCTGGCAGCACTGACTAAAAAAATAAACCAGATCTACATAAAGCATGTCAAAGAACTCCAGGTCTCCTTCCAATTGCAGCCACTGACCAGTATTCACCTGCATTCCAATCTCCAGGTCGATTTACCGGGTCACGGAAACGTTCAATATGTGAATATCTTCTTCGTCGTAGCCATTTTCATCCTCGTGGTAGCCTGTATTAATTTCATGAACCTCGCGACGGCAAGATCTGCGCGACGGGCCAAGGAAGTCGGATTGCGCAAGGTCGTCGGCGCGGGAAGATACCAGCTCATCGGTCAGTTCCTGGGAGAGTCGATGATTATTTCGCTGATCGGATTTGTCGTGGCGCTGGGAATGATCTGGCTCCTGCTCCCGGCCTTCAATGATATTGCGGGGAAAAAGCTTTCGCTTCATTTTTTAGACGGCAGATTGCTGCTGATGCTGCTGGGTATTGCGCTTGGAACCGGCCTGCTCTCGGGTGTCTATCCTGCCCTTTTCCTCTCGGGATTTCAGCCTGTGACAGTATTAAAAGGGAAAATGAAATCAATAGGAGGAAATTTGGTTTTTAGAAATGCCCTGGTTGTTACACAATTTATTGTTTCCATTGTGCTGCTGGTCGGAACAGCTGTTGTTTACAACCAATTGAAGTTTATCAACAACAGGAGCCTCGGGTTTGACAAGGAAAACCTGTTGTATATGCCCTTTACCGGCGATATGTGGGGCAAACAGGAGGCGCTGAGAACGGAGTTAAAAGAGAATCCTTTTACCAGTCATTTCGCCATATCAAATGATATCCCGACCAATTTAATCAGTGGCACGGAAAACGTCGAATGGGAAGGAAAAGATCCGAAGACGCAAATTATTTTCCCCACCCTGGATGTCAGCGAGGATTTCTTTGAGGTGTTCCATATGAATATGGTCAGGGGCCGCCCTTTTTCAACGCAATACAGGGCTGATTCATCGAATTATATCATCAATGAAAAGGCTGCCAGGGTAATGGGATACCAAATGGCCACAGTAATCGGAAAACCCCTGAGCTTATGGGGAACGAAGGGAGTGATTGTAGGTGTCGTTAAGGATTTTAACTACAAGCCCATACAAAATCCGATCGAGCCGCTGATTATGAGGTTGAACCGGTATGGAGGTTATGTTGTGGTGCGCACAAGGCCGGGGGGAACGGATGCAACGATTAAGGCATTGGAAAAAATAAGTCAACAACTCAACCCCTCTTATCCTTTTGAATATAATTTTCTTGACCAGGACCTGGCCAATCAATACCGCGGTGAACAACGGATGGGAAAACTGTTCAACGTATTTGCGGGACTGGCTATTTTCATTTCCTGTCTTGGCCTCTATGGCCTCTCTGCATTCATGGCCGAACAACGCACGAAAGAAATTGGTGTACGCAAAGTATTGGGCGCTTCCATTTTCAACATCGTTTATTTGTTATCGGGAAATTTTACACGTCTTATCCTGATTGCCATTGTTATCGCTCTGCCATTGTCCTGGTTTGCCACCAAGTCATGGCTGGACAGTTTTGCTTACCGGATCAATGTCAATTGGGGCATATTCCTCATCGCCTCGGTATCGGCCCTGCTGATCGCATGGCTAACCGTGAGCTATGAGTCCGTCAAAGCGGCCGTTTCTAACCCCGCGGTGAGTCTGCGGACTGAATGAGTTGATTGGTTGATAAGTTGATTGGTTGACTCCGAAGTCAGGAGTCTGGGGTCTTGTCATTCCGAGCGTAGCGAGGAATCGGTTCGTAAGGCAGCTTACCGTAATTGCTTATTCCTCGCTACGCTCGGAATGACAGGCTTTTCGGACTCCCGAGTCAACCAATCAACTACTCCTCAAATAAACTGATTGACCAAATTCTCCATCCACTCCTGCTTCCCGCTAATTTGCTTGGGTTCTCCGTTGGAGAGGGCAAAGTCCCTTAGGTTATCCAGGGTTAATTTTCCATCCTCGAAATCTTTTCCCTTGCCGCCGTCGAAGGATGCATAACGGTCTTTTCTGAATTTTTTGTAGGGAGATTTCCGAAGGATATTGTCCGCGACGATCACCGCCCGGGCGAAGGAATCCATGCCCCCGATATGGGCAAGAAAAATGTCTTCCAGGTCGGTTGAACTCCTCCTGGTCTTCGCGTCAAAATTCACTCCACCCCCGCCAAATCCTCCGGCTTCCAGGATGATGAGCATGGATTCGATCAATTCATTCAGGTGCATGGGAAACTGGTCGGTATCCCAGCCATTTTGCGCATCCCCGCGGTTCGCATCGATGCTACCCAGCATGCCCGCGTCGGCGGCTACTTGTAATTCATGCTGAAAAGTATGTCCGGCCAGGGTGGCATGGTTTACTTCCACATTCAATTTGAAATCTTTGTCCAAACCATAATGCCTTAAAAAGCCGATCACCGTGGCAGCGTCGTAGTCATACTGATGCTTGGTGGGCTCGCAGGGTTTGGGTTCAATAAAAAAGGTTCCCTTAAATCCCTGTTTGCGCGCATAGTCACGGGCCAAGGTAAGAAATTTCGCGAGATGATCGAGCTCGCGTTTCATATTGGTATTGAGCAGCGACATATAACCTTCCCGCCCACCCCAGAATACATAGTTCTCTCCGCCCAGGGCAATGGTTGCGTCCAGCGCATTTTTAACCTGCGTTCCGGCATAAGCCAGTGCAGCAAAATCGGGATTGGTGGAAGCCCCGTTCATATATCGGGGGTTGGAAAAAACATTGGCCGTGCCCCATAACAGTTTGACGCCGCTGGCGACTTGTTTTTGTTTGGCATAGTCGACGAGTGTTTGTAGCCGGCTTTCATATTCCCCGATGCTATTGCCTTCATCCACCAGGTCAATGTCATGAAAACAATAATAAGGCACATTTAACTTGCTGATGAATTCAAATGCGGCATCCATTTTATCCTTTGCTCTTTGGATGGGGTCGGCGTTGCGGTTCCAGGGAAAATCCTTGGTACCGGGTCCAAAGGGGTCGCCCCCGGTATTGCAGAAGGTATGCCAGTAGCAAACGGCAAAACGCACATGCTCTTTCAGCTTTTTACCCGCAACCATTTTATTTTCGTCGTACCATTTAAATGCGAGCGGGTTGTCCGAGTCAACGCCTTCGAATTTGATCTGGCCAATTCCCGGGAAAAACTCTTTGTTACCAATCACGATACTCATGGTCTTTGTTTTATTGAATGAGTGTTAATAAATTTTTCTTCCATGATGCATAGGCGTCCAGACAGGATGCCTGGTTTTTTTTTGACGGTTCAATGGCTTTCACGATCTCCATTCCCCTGAAACTTTCATGGACATCCCGGTAATAGCCCGAACCGAAACCGGCGCCCCTTGCCGCGCCGACTGCGCCATCGCTGTTATAGAGTTCCAACCGGCAATTCGTCGCATTCGCAAAGCTGCTGGCAAACACATCACTCAGGAACATGTTGGCGTACCCGGCGCGTATGGTCTTCAGCGATATGCCCATTTCCTGCATGATCTCTGCTCCGTAATGCAAAGAAAAAGCAATGCCTTCCTGCGCTGCCCTGGCAACGTGTTCGCGGCTATGACGGTTGAATTGCAAACCCATGAGCTGCGCGCCCATTTCCTTATTCAGCAAGATCCGCTCGGCGCCATTGCCAAAAGGAAAAAATTGAAGGCCATCGGATCCAACCTCCACTTTGGCCGCGAGGGCGTTGATGGATGCATAGTCCATTCCAGCAAAAAGATTTTTTTGTACCCAGCTATTCAGAATGCCCGTACCGTTCACGCAGAGAAGCACCCCATATCTTGGTGCAGTTCCCTGGTGGTTGACATGAACAAATGTATTGACCCGCGAACGCTTATCGTAAAGAATTTTATCCGTCACGCCATAAATGACACCCGAAGTGCCTGCCGTCGCGGCAATTTCTCCGGGCTGCAGCGTGTTCAATGACCAGGCATTGTTGGGCTGGTCCCCCGCCCGGTAACTGACAGGGATACCCGAAGAAAGGCCCAGCGAGGTTGCGGCCTGGCTGCTCAGCCTGCCCTGTTCGCCAAAAGTTGGCACAAGCGGCGGCAAAAGGCTTTCATCTATTTCATAATGGTCCAGCAGAGCAGTGGCAACGTGGCCTGCCGGATAATCCCAGCATATGCCTTCTGACAAACCGGGGATGCTGGTGGCGGCGATGCCCGTCAGTTTCATGGCAATATAATCTCCGGGTAGAAGGAATTTATCTATTCTCTCATAGAGGGCAGGTTCGTTTTCCCTGACCCACCTCAATTTGGAAGCCGTGAAATTGCCGGGGGAATTGAGTAGGGTTTTCAGACAATAGTCAGGGTCAAGCTCATGAAAGGCGCGATCGCCAATCGCAACAGCACGGCTATCGCACCAAATGATGGATGGCCGAAGGGATCGTTGCTGTTTATCAAGACAGACCAGTCCATGCATCTGGTAAGAAATGCCAATGCTGATCACTTCATCCGGTTTGAATGGATGTTTGGATTTTAATTTTTGCATGGTATGGATCAATTCCGCCCACCAGTCTTCGGGATCCTGTTCAGCAAAACCAGTTTGGGTGGAGATGATGGGCATTTCCGTGGAAGGCGAAAATGCCGAAGCCACTGTTTTGCCGGAAGCGCCCTCTACCAGGGCGGCTTTTACCGAAGAAGATCCAATGTCAAAACCCAGCAAATATTTCATGTGGCCTGTTAATGAACAGGCAATTTAAGGAAACTATCTTTTTGGGGAAATTTAATCGATCACTTATCTTTCTTCACTAAAACAATCTGGGCCTGGTCTGCCTTGTAAAGTTGTTCGTAATATTCCACCAGTTCTGCATACTTCTGCACGGGAAATTTTCCTGAATATTCTTCCTGCAGGCGATAGTATATGATCCTGTCTCCGTCAAACCTGGTAAGGCTTACATATTTCCCGAATTCGCTGATAATTTTCATTTCCCTGGGAATTGACTCGGGAATAAATCCAGCGGGAATTTTTATTTCTACTGAGTCTATATCCCTGAAGTCCAAAGTCAGGTTAATATCGTATTTCCGGTCTTCTTCTGTCTCAAGCCGCGTGCGTGAACGGTTTAATATATTTGGATTAATAAACAAGCGTCTGCCACTTACCTGGGCATAGTTTGACGCTTCTAATTCCAGTGCCTCGATAATAATTGGCAATGGGCTTTTTTCAACCTTAAAATCAAAATTGATCACATCATAAGTCTGTAAATGAATGGCTGTCTTTAGATATTCCAATTGTTTATCTTTTGATAGCTCATTGATCACGTTGAACAACCGCTCCTGTTGAAGGGCCCTATACTTCGTAGCTACTGCGGCTTTAAGGGTTCCCTCTTCGTTTATATTAGCACTGATTTTTCTCGTTTGAACATTTTCATTGACCCCATATTTTGGCGTTCTCACGAGTTTACCGCCCGATTCATCTATCAGCAATGCATACCGATCGTCAGTAAAATCACCGAGATAACCTGCGGGCATATTTTGGTCGGTGCATTCAAGCCAAACGCTGTCTTTTTCCAGAGGAACGCAAAGAATTACATGATTGAATTGTGAAGAAGGAAAATCTGCAACCAGATATTTTTTATCAGCCCCAGCCGAAATCAAAGTATAATAAGATTTTATGCCGGCTTCTTTCAACAAAGAATACATGTAATTGGAGAGTGCTTTGCAATCGCCATATTTCTTGCTGGCAACATAATTTGCGTCAAAGGGCTGCCATCCACCTATACCCAACTGCACACTAATGTAGTGCGTATTCCCCTGCATAAATTCGTAGAGCCTGGTGATTTTTTGCCTGGGGTTGGGTAGATGGTCAGTTAATTGATGGACCTTGAGTTTAATTTCGTCTGGCAGTTGATCTCTCCCTGCTTTTAATGCATATACAAATTTGCCATAATCCTGCCAGCTTTGCATATTCCCCTTATATCCCTCTGCTTCAAACTGTTCAGGTCCGAGCAATACGGTAGGTGTTACTTCATTCCATTCCGGATGAGCAAATTCCCAAACCACTGCCGGCAAATCCTTAACCTCCCAGGTATATTCTCTGAGTGATTTTTTCGTTTGGATTTGCGGAGCCTCAGAATAATTGAAGGTCTTAAATCTGAATTTGTAATCAACTGGACAAACGACGGTCAATTTGCTCTCCTGCACTGCGTAGTTTTGGTCTTCAATGGGTGTCCATCCGGGGAAGAACATCGTAAAATTGAATTTGATCTCAACCTCATATTCGACGGTATAGGGGTAAGATTTGCAGTAAAAATTGTGATGTTTTATTCTGATATCTGTTATCAGACTTCCCCCCGTCCCGCTCAGGTCTTCAATATCAGATTTTTTAATGCTCTTAATCTTTTTTCCCGCGGCATCATAAAGAGCACCTGTAATGGATTCTATCGATATGAGTTTGTCATATCCTTCGGTAAGTAGGGCATGTTCGTTGCCGTTATCATTGAGAACAGTCAAAACATATTTACGATATTCCGTGGCATTGCCGGCATTCAGTATTTCGAACCGGATCTCTTCCTTTCGCTTAATAATATTAGCGGACTTTAAGAGGTTGGGCGGAATATTTGTCACAGCGTATTCGCCATCGCCGGCCTGCAAATTGTTAACCAGGATAAATAAAGAAAGAAACAGGGAAAGGATTTTATTCATTTTATTTTTTCTTCTTAAAAACAATCTGCTCACTTTCCTTTTTAACGACAAATCCATAAAAATCCCGAAGTGTGTTGTACTCGATTGCCGAGAAGGTAGCTTTGTTCAGTTTCAGATGGCAACGCATTTGTATATCCGATGCTGATTGCTGGATGATATATTCAAAAAATCCGTCTGTTCCATTAAGGGTTACCTTGCTGGACTTGGGAATTTCCTCAATTGAATATCCTTTAGGAACTTCCATATTGAAGGTATACATTTCGTCTGGTGGATAAGGCATTTCAACCAAAAACCTTCGCTCAAAAGATTTGAATGGATTTTCCCTGTAAGCGGCCGACATCATGGGGTTGAAATAAATGATATCCTGATCTTTCCAATTTTTAAAATCGAAATCGTAATGGTACGTGACGGGTTGTTCAAGGTTGTCCAGGGAATCAACTCCAGTGTTCCCTATGGTCATGTCTGAGCCATAAGAAGTCTGGATATTTTTGAAGAATGCCTTATCCGTTTCTTTATTTATGGATTCACGGATGCTATAAGATTTGTAATATCCCGGCGTTGTTTGAAAGCCGCCGCTCGGATTTCCCTTTTCATCATTGATGATGACGACATTTGTATTGTCCCGCTCCTTGATTGAATCGGCATAAAAAAATACAGATCCGGAATCTGTTTCACTAATGATCCGGGCGTGACCGTTATAACAGTTCGCGGGCAAATTACCAAATCCTAATAATGGTTCACTGGCATCCAGGTAATAAACCAATCCATTGATCTTGATTCGGCAAATCACATAATTCAGTCTTTCCATAATGGGATAGCTTGCCAGGTTTGTCCCAAACTCCCGCGTACTCAATAAAACAGGATCCGCCGGTATCCCTTTTTGTCTAAGCATGGCGGCCAGCAATAAATTGATTTCGCCAACACAGCCGCTATGTTTTTTAAATACTTCTTTCAAAGTGGTTCGAATTCGGGCGTTATTATAGTTTATGCAGGTAAAATTGTGTGTGACGTAATAATAGATTTTTTTGGCTTTCATCAAATCGTCGGTTGATCCGGTAATCGCTGCATCGAGGTCTTGATTCATATAATAATTGTCTTGGCGAAGGGGCTGCCCGAAACTTTCGCTCTTTAAAAGTTCTTCATTGGCTTTCGCCCAGGTGTTGGTAACATCATGTGAAGTTTCGCCATTGTTAACCTTGTACAACTGAAATTCAACTCTGTCGATATAATTTTTGGGAGTCGAGATATACTTTTCAATTCTCAGCACATTTAGCGATGGTACATCTTTCATGACCCAGCGATAAACATTTGTGGTTGTTGCGACATTTAGGCCCTCTTCAACCTTACCGTACAAACTGTTCTCTGCGTGCTCGGTTACATGATAATTCGCCCTCGATTGTGTCAAAGTCTGAACATGAAATGCATCAGTCCCCTGCTTCAAATACACGTAGATCAGCGTCGTTGGAATAGTCACCTCGTATTCGCTCCAAAGGGCTGGGAATTCGATATTTTGAAATGACCAGGAAGGAATATTGTAATAAAAAGGAGATTTTATTGTATACGAAAATTCTATGATGGATCCTTCTTTAACTGCGGGCAATGTGAATTTTGTATCAACATGGTTTTTATCCAGCCTGTCTTCAAACACTTCCTTTTTGCTGAGTTTGGTTTCAACAATATTGGATCCTTCCAGATTATAAGTTGAACCCGTTATGTCGTCGGTCTTTTCCCGGTCTTCTTCATTATTGTATAATTGAATTTCATGTGTTGCAGCACTGATGCCCCGCTTATTTAATATTTTAATCCGTGTCTTGCGTTTAAAAACCCAGCTAAACCAGCCGTTGTTGTTACCGACAAAGTTGGTATATCCCATATCGGCAATGATTACGGCATTTGCATTGCTATCGATCAGGGCATTGTCGGGAAGTTTAAAATCTTCCGATGAAATCTTGCCCCATTTTATATTTAATTTATCCTGTGCAGAAAGGTAATTTTGCAGGAACAGCAGGCAGAACGAGACTGCAAGTAGTTTTGAAATGTTCATCTTAGGTAGTAGTTTGGAGTTAAATAACGCTTTAAAAATATAAAAAGTATCAGGATATCTTGCCATAAAGGCAGCTAAGAATTGTAAATGAATAATGCTGACCATACTCAAGTAATCAAACAATTGGCGCTTGAATCAGGATTCGATTACTGCGGTATTGCACGTGCACAGCCGTTGGACGAAGACGCGCGGAGACTCGAGGATTGGTTGCTGAAAGGACGACAAGGCTCCATGAAGTACATGGAAAATCATTTTGAACTAAGGGTAAACCCTGAGAAGTTATTCCCGGGAGCCAAATCAGTCATCACCCTGCTGCTAAATTATTTTCCCGCACAGACCCAGGATCCGGGATCGCCCAAAATAGCCAAATATGCATTTGGGAATGACTATCACGAGGTCATTAAGAAGAAACTGAATTTTTTTCTCGACGGTATTAGGCAGAAGATCGGAGATGTGCGGGGAAGAGGATTTGTGGATAGCGCGCCGGTTCTGGAGCGAAGCTGGGCCGTACGCAGCGGGTTGGGATGGGTTGGCCGGAACGGCAACCTGATCAACAAACAAAGCGGCTCCTTTTTTTTTATCGCCACGCTGATCGTCGACCTGGTATTGCAATATGATGATCCATTCGCCAAGGATTTTTGCGGCACCTGCCGAAAATGTATTGATGCCTGCCCCACTGCCGCCATCCTCGAAGACAAAGTCGTGGATGGAAGCAAATGCATTTCTTATTTTACCATTGAATTAAAAGATGCCCTGATCCCGGAAGCCATGAAAGGACAGTTCGACAACTGGATGTTTGGATGCGATATATGCCAGGACGTTTGTCCATGGAACCGTTTTTCCAGTTCCACAGATGAAACCGACTTCACGCCCATCCCCGAGATCCTGCATTTAAGTGCGGGTGAATGGGAGGCTTTGACCGAAGAGGGATTCAAAAAAATATTTGCTCATTCACCGCTGAAACGCACAAAATTTGCAGGCCTCAAAAGAAACCTGCACTTCATTGAATATTAAAATGCAAAGCCTATCTTGATGCTGAGCCGGTTCAGTTCATAGTCGAAACGATACCGGTTTACATTGCAGGGACCGCCCATAGGACAAAACGCATCGACGCGCCCTTCCGCCACTTTCTTATAGCTATATCCTAAAGAAAGGATCCACGAATTTTTTGCGAGGGGTATCAATTCATAACCAAGACCGATATCCGTATAAAATCCATTGAAGAAGTTGTTGCCGGAAAAACCTTTTTCATTGTCTGTCGGCCAGGGGAAATGGATTCCGCCGTCAGCATAAACAAAAAATCGCTTCCCCGAAAAAGAGAATGCTTTCCTGAGATCCAAAAAAAACGGAATGCCACGAAAGCGATAATAATCCAACCCCAGGCCGATTCCGCCAAACCATGTTCTGTGCTGAATGCCATTGATGGTTTGAATTTGAAACGCCGATCCAACTTCTCCTTCTAGCAATCCCGCCTGATTGATGGAATGGAACCGCCAGGAAGCCGTTTTGGGTACTTGCTGTGAAAATCCCCAGATGCAGAAAGCAAAATGCCAACACAGCAGAAGCGACCATTTTCTTGCAGCCATGTTCAAACTTTAAGGGTTAATAACATACCCAGCAAGTGAATGTTGTTGATATCTGAATAGTCGTACTCGTACAATCCGTTTTTTGTCAACACCACCGCCAGGCCATTGTTGACGACCAGGTCGATGGTACTGGCATCTTTAAAATGCTTGAGGAGATGGAGGTTATTGACGTCCGACGCGTCGTATATTTTCAGGCCTTCACTTTCATCACAAATAAACAGGATATTGCCATCTTTGGCCAATCCTTTAGGATGGTTCAGGGCATAGGTCTTTGTGAGCGTGGCGTTATAGATGTCCTTAATGTTTACGATATCCAGTTCGTTTTCGAAACCCTGGCACTGGGTGCCGGAGCTCAGCGTCACATAGGCATAATTATCATCGGCAACCACAGGGTCACAGGAACGTGCATGCGCAAATTTTCCGGTAGTTTTTGGATTGGCAGGATCAGAAAGGATATCATACATTGACATTCCGTTGCTCGCGCCAACGAACAACTTGTCTTTGAACGGATAAATGGTTTCCGCACTCCAGTCGACAGAGACTTTTCCGGCAGCTCTTGGATTTCCCGTGCTGATGTCGAAACTGCTCAGGTCCGGGCTGCTCAGGGTGTACAGGTAGTCGCCAACAATGGTAAATCTTGCCGTGGATCCGCCAATCCCTTTGCTGCCAGATGCGGCAGGCGCAGCAACGCTGCTCATATAAGCTGCAGGATACCAACAACCGGCAAATCCGGAACAGCTCATATAGCGCTGGTAGGTATTATAGTCCACCGTGGTGTCCTTTGCGATCCAGTCTACTACAATTAAAATAGAATCAGGATTTGTACTGTTGGAATAATAAAAAGAGCGGTTGGAGAAGATATTGCTGAGGAACTGCGTCGGCGCAACATGCAGCGGATTGCTGATATCGAGCGCAACAAGGTCGCTATATGAATCTGCATAGAGCATTGACCCTTTCACCGCCATATTTTCATTGCCGGGAATATTGATGAATCCAATGTTTTCCGGGTGAGCTGGGTTGCTGTTATCGATAATATGAATTCCCCTTTCCAGTTCATTCAGGAAAATGTATTTACCGAAGCTGTAGATCTTACCGGCATTTTCAATGGGTTTGATTGGACCTGTTTTGATACCTGCCCTGACCTGGGAAAGGGTTTGAAGAACCGGGGTCTCGATGGTATATGTATAATTTACCCGGTCTTTCATGCAACTTACGGGGACGAGTACCAGCAGCAGGAGGACGACAGCGTGCAGGTATGCAATTATTTTTTTCATATCATGCCTTTTGGATCTTGACATGAGAAAGAAATTCATCGTTGCATGCAGCGACTATTTATTGGATTGCAGTACGATCTTAATCCCGCCAAAAAATAAATGCTCTTTATTACCGGATGGAGAAGTCAGCAGCGCGCCAAGTCCATACTGCAGTTGTGGTCCGAGTTGGATGAGCATTTTTTGATGTACAAATCCGACCATCAGCGCGCTGTTGGCCAGCACCTGAAATTTATTGAGGATGCCGTCGTTCTTAGTGTACGTGCCTGTTGATTCATTATAGTATAAGGCATCGCTGCCAAGCAATTGGGAAAATGAGAGACCGGCATCCACTGTTACAGGATGTTTCTTGCTTTGATTGATTTTATAGCCCAATGAAACCGGTAATTCCAGGAAGTGATAGCGGTTGATGTGCGTGAACGACGAACCATATAAATAAGATGGGTTGGCTGCCGCAGAAGCGCTCAAACCATTCAGGCTGACTTTACTGCCGGTCTGAATACTGCTGGAAAAGTAATGATAATTCAACGCGAGGGTAAAATACATTCTGCGTGTAACGGATCTCTGTACGAACCCGCCTGCAGTAAAAGAAAAACCAGGCTGCTCTGTCGAAGGACTGTGTGTTGGTGGTGGCGGTGCAGCGCCCAGCGCCATGCTGGTGGTATTATTGCTATTATAATAGATGGCGGAGCTGTAGAACGGACTGGTCACTACCTTTTGCGCAGTAACGGTCCGAAAGACATCGGAGACGCCGGCTGATCCACTGAATCCAAATTTCCAACGGTGTTGTTTATCCAATTTAATCGCAGTCTTCGATCTTTCCGGAGCGGCAGCTTGTTTCTGCTGTATGTCCGGCTGTGTTTTCTGCATAGCTGCATTACCGGGATTCTCCTGTTGATCTCTGTCTCCCAGACCTGCAGATTTTTTTTCGGCCTGATGTGCGGCTTCGAGTTCATCTGCTACTATATTATCTTGAATGGATTGAAAACGGTGATCGCCAGACGCCGCGCTGCCTGATTCATTTTCCGGGCGTCCTGTCGATCCTGCTGGCATTGACGGGTCTCCGGTTTTCATTTCCCGCTGGGTTGGGGGTAAGACCGCTGAAGCAGATCCATCGCGGGGTTGACTATTATTCGTCTTTGTTATAGAAACTGCGTTGACCGGATGAACAGCAGGTGACTCCACGGTTTTGGAAACAGCCGTCTTTTTTGGAGATCCCGAGTTACCAATAAATGCAAAATAGGTTCCGCTGAGCATCAATCCAGCGAATAAAAAGATCCAACCAAGCGGCAATCTTCGCTTTTTATCCTTTTGCAAACTCTTTTGCACATTGGACCAGACAGATTCTGAAGGACTGAAGCTCAGTTCATTCATTTTCTCCCGGACCTGCCTTTCAAATTCAGGGTCGTACATACGATTCGTTTTTTACGTCGGTTAACAATTTTCTTATCCAGCTCACCAGCAGAGCCCTTGCCCTGGCGTATTGTGAGCGGGAAGTACCTTCATTGATCCCGAGTATTTTTCCAATTTCAACATGGCTGTAGCCCTCTACAGCGTGTAAGTTAAAAATGAGCTGGTAACCTGGCGGCAACTGGCGGATCAGTTCAGCCAATTCTTTTGCATGCAGTGAAGCTTGCGGGTCATCCTTGGTCACTGGATGGAGGCCAATATCTGTAAACGACAATTCATTCTGATAGCGGCTGTTCTTCTTTAAATAGTTGATGGCCGAGTTGACCATGATCCTGCGGATCCACCCCCCCAGTTCTCCCTTGAATTTATATTGTTCCAAATGCCTGAAAACTTTCACAAACCCTTCCTGCAAAATATCCTCGGCATCAGCCATGGACTTGGTATAACGATAGCAGATGGCCAGCATTTTATCAGCGTAGGAGTCGTAAAGCAGCTTTTGGGCGGCAGGAACTCCTTTTAAACAGTCTTTTACCAGCTGGTAATCGTCCATCAGCATGTATTGCTTTTATCTGACAAATAACCGGCAACATTCGTTGCATTCCAACCCTTTTTACCTGTTTCCCCCCTTATCTTTGACTGCTATGCCTTTATCTTTAGCAGAAAGAGACCAGGAGGTCATCTGGCATCCCTATACACAGCATAAAGACAGGTTACCCTCCATTGCGATCGTTTCAGGCAAGGGAGCCAGCCTGTATGACGAAAAGGGCCGGGCCTATCTGGATGCCATCAGCAGCTGGTGGGTAAATATTCACGGGCACGCCCACCCCTATATTGCCGAAAAAATCTATGAACAGGCAAAAAAACTGGAGCATGTGATCTTTACCGGTTTCACCCACGAACCGGCGGTACGACTGGCAGAACGGTTATTGCCCATTCTGCCCGGGAATTTTTCCAGGATTTTTTATTCCGACAATGGATCCACGGCCGTGGAAGTATCCATTAAAATGGCCATTCAATATTGGCAGAACCAACCGGGTACCGCCCATGCGCATACGCGGAAAAAAATACTTGCATTCAGGAATGCTTATCACGGAGATACCTTCGGCGCGATGAGTGTGAGCGACCGGGGGATCTTTACTATGGCCTTCCGGGATTACCTGTTTGAAGTTATTTTTATCGACACGCCTTCCATAGACAACCTGGATCAGGCCAGGTCAATCCTCGCTGCGCATGGCGAGAAGATTTGTTGTTTTATTTATGAACCCCTGCTGCAGGGGGCCGGCGGCATGAAAATCCATGACCCGCAACCCCTGGATGAATTGATCCGCGAGGTACAGTCGCATGGCATTTTATGTATCGCGGATGAAGTGCTCACTGGGTTTGGCAGAACGGGGAAATTATTTGCGGGCGAATACCTGCACAGCAGCCCGGATATGATTTGCCTCAGCAAGGGATTGACGGGTGGTACCATGGCCCTGGGCGTCACGGCAGCCTCTAAAAAAATATTCGATGCATTCCTCAGTGATGATAAGATGAAGACACTCTTCCATGGGCACTCTTTTACGGCCAATCCTATTGCCTGCACTGCCGCGCTGGCCAGTTTGGACCTGTTGGACAATACCGATTGCATGCAACGCATCCGGGCCGTTGAAGAAAAAAATAAAGCCATGGTTTCCCGCCTCGGTTCAGGATCCTCGTCTGTAAGGAATATCCGTCAACTGGGTACCATCCTGGCATTTGACATTGGATCCGGGAGAGACGGATACCTGAATCAGATCAGCGCCAGGGTTACGGAGAAAGCAATAAAAAACGGTATTTACCTCAGGCCCCTGGGAAATACCGTTTATTTGATGCCGCCTTATTGTATTACAGAAGCGGAATTGAATAAGCTATACGAATTCCTGCTTGAACTAACGGTTACCATCAACTGAAAGAAAAAGGCACCGATACCTGCGTCTGATCCCATTCAATGATCAGATCAGAAGCCGGCGCTTTGATGGTGAGCTGCTCAACCACAGAACCCAGCTTTTTAACGGGGACATCTACATGCAAAACATCTTTGTCCTTGTTCTTTTCATAATCAAATGCACCCCATTGCTTCGGATTTGAATTCAAAATAATGGTCCACTTGGTTTCATTGGGAATCACAAACAGGGAATAAGTACCGGCTTTCACGGGCTTGCCGCCAAAAGTTGCGTCCTTGGCGAAGGTAATGGTGGTGTTTTCATCTGCTCCACAGCGGTATACCTTTCCATAAGGTTCCAGGCTTCCGAAAATGGCCCTCCCCTTTTTGTACGGACGACCATAGGTCACTTTGAGATTTTTTGCTGTCAGGGTGTCGTGCGGACTCGAAGGATGCGATGGTTGTGCGCAGGCCACAATACCGATAAAGGCGATCGTTGTTAGAAGAAATAACTTTTTCATTTTGCAAAAATTTTAAGAAAGAATTTGGTTTAAAGTTATGGATTCTTCTCTATATAATTTTTCAGATCATCCAGCGATTTTTCCATGATGGGCCCCAGTTGCTTGTCATAAAACATGGCGCCCAGTTTTTCCCAGGGATACCAGCGGAAATGAAAGTCAAAATACCATTGGACCACGACATTTCCCGGACCCGATGGAATGATCAGCATCTGCCCGGAGAACGGTCTCCCGTCTGTTTTTGTCCATTGGGTTGACATGCTGTCGATGCTGCTTTCTTTTACCAGGATCCTGAATTGGTCGGACTTCAGCAAGGCGCCTTTTCCGGCTGCCGGGGATGAAACATAAGTATTTGTTAAAAAAGAATCATTGACGAAATGATTCCAATGTGACCAGGTACCCAGGTTATTGATTGCCGCACTCGTTTTTTCCTGTGAAGATGATATGGCGATCACCCTGGAGACCCTGATGGTGGATGGGAATAACGCGAATAAAAAAGTGACAACCAGGAAAAGGACAATGACACTCGCAATAATTAATTTCAAAAACCGCATGATTATTCCCATTTAAACACTTTGATGGCAATGGCATAGACCACGATACACCAAACAGCGAGTATCCCCAGCTGTTTTCCGCAGTCAGACAGATGAGCGCCTTCAAAAGCGACATTCCGCATGGCGTCATTGAGTTGTTTCAGGGGAAGTATCTCGCAAAGTTTTTGCAACCAGCCGGGGAAAGCATCGGTAGTAAAGAAAGTGCCGCCAAGCAGAAATTGGGGCATGCTGATCAGGTTGGCAAACGGCGGGATGGAGCTTTCGTTTTTTGAAACACTGCTGATGATAAATCCGAATCCCATGAATATGATCAGTCCCATGAAACTTAGCACAAGCATTTCCAGGAAAGTGATGAACCCATGCACGAGGGTAAAATTAAAAACAAAGCGCCCAATGAGGATGATCACTACTGCTGTCAGCAGTTGAAAGACGACCCTGCTTAATCCTTCGCCCAATACGATATTTCTCCTGTTAATGGGGGTTGCGTAAAATCTCTTGAGCACTAAAGTCTGGCGCAGGTTGAAAAACAAAAATGCCACGCCAAAAATTCCTGCTCCCAGTAAAGAAAAACCAAGCATCCCCGGAAGGATGAAATCGATCATCCGGTATTGACGACCTTCCATCGGAGGAAGTTCTTCTATGCTGATTAATTTATACTTGGGCGGGATGCGTTTTTCTTCAATATACTGCACAGTTTGGGCAAGGGCCATTTTTAAAATAGGATAGCTGCCGGAACTTGCAGATGAGGTTTGCGTGAGGATATTGTATTGCATGAAGCCTGCATCCGACTTCGAGGAATCGATAGAAAGAATGGCGGCTATCCTGCCTTTTTCCAGGTCTTCTCTTATCCCGACAGAGTCTTTTTCACCGGCCAGTTTGATCACGGGAGAATTCAACAGGGCCCTGATCAGAAAATGAGCGGAATCGGCCTGGTTCTTCAGGGCGATATGCACCGTAACGCTTCCTCCGCCGATAAAACCAAAAACGAGGATGAAAATAAGCGGGAAGGCGAATCCAAAAATAACCGCTGAAGGGCTTCTGAAAATAGCGCGCAGGCTGGCCCTGGAGATCGCCATCATCGCGCGAAACTGGTTGTATGGTTGAGGCATTTATTTTTGTAAGTGATTTATTGTTATGACCGATGTCGTTTATCCACACATCTGCACATCATTCTATGACCAGATCAACCGGCATCCTCGCCTGCACGGTTCCGACCATGGCTTTGAGGTGTTTGATGGCATGGTAGGTTTGGAGACCTTCAGCACCCAATTCTTCTTTGATGGCCTTAACCTGTACGGACCTCCTGTAATTAGTTAATATTTGCTCCAGAAGCGTTTTGGGTTCAGGGAATTCTTTTAACCGGTAATCGTCTGTTTTTGCCATCCTTGCAGCGCAATCGATTGCATCCTGCAAATGGCCGAGCCGGTCCACCAATCCCAGTCGCAAGCCTTTTTCTCCGCTCCACACCCTACCCTGCCCGATGCTGTCAATATATTCCATGGATTTTTTTCTTCCTTCTGCTACCCTTGATTTAAAATCGTGATAAATGCTGTCCACATGGTTCTGGAAAAAGCGTTTCTGCATCTCCGTCAGTGGTTTAGTGATGGTCAGCGCATCTGCGTCGGGAGCCGTTTTTGTTCCGTCGAAGGTTACTCCCAGCTTATCTTTAAAAAAGGATTGCATATTGGGTATGATGCTGAACACGCCGATCGATCCGGTGATCGTTGTGGGTTCCGCAAAAACGCTGTCGGCATTACAGGAAAGATAGTAGGCACCGGAGGCGGAAACGTCTCCGAAACTGATCACCACGGGCTTCTCTGCCCTGGTGATGCTGATCTCTCGCCATAAGTTTTCGCTGGCCAGTGAACTGCCGCCGCCCGAATTGATACGGATCACCAGGGCTTTGATGTCTTTATCCGTTCGGGCTGCGCGAATCAACCTGCGGTAGGTCTCGTCCCCAATTTGTTCCTGGTCGCCCTTGCCGCCGACAATATCGCCTTCGGCATAGATCAGGGCGATCCTGTCCTTCCCCGATCTTTTGTAATCGGCGGCTTCGGCATATTTGCCCATACTCACGAAATTGATTTTATCCCTGCTGCCCAGTTTCAATTTGTCTTTGATCTCTTCCCTCACCTCGTCATCGTATTTTAACCCGTCAACCAGTTTGTACCTCAGCGCATCGCCGGCATACTGGATCAGGTGTTCGTTTACACATTTACGTAAGACCGCAGTGTCCAGGTTCCGGGCCTCGGCTGATTTGTACAGGAAATGATTGAAGAGGTCATTGAGCAGTTCCGTGGTTTGTAACCGGTTCGCGTCGGTCATCCTGTCTTCACGCAAGGGTTCGGTAGCACTCTTGAACTTGCCGGCATAAAATATCTGTGGTTCAATTTCGAGCTTTTGAAGGGTTCCTTTTAAAAAGGGGAGCCTGGCCGCGAAGCCGATCCAGTCCACACCACCCTTGGGATTACAATAGATTTTATCTGCGACGTTGGCCACGTAATATGCTTTTTGTGAAACCACATCTCCATAAGCATAAAGAAATTTTCCGGATCTTTTAAAATCAACCAACGCATCCCTGATTTCTTCACTCGAAGCAAAACCATTGGGATTGTCATCGCACTTGACATAAATGCCCTTCACGGCGCTGTCGGTTTTTGCCTCCCGGATAAGCCGGACCAGGTCATAAATTCCCGGTTGATCGTAGTGCTCACCGGCTCCGATACTGGCTAATGGGTTTTCTTCCTTATGTTCGTGATAGGTCTGTCCAAGGTCAAGGTAAATCACAGCCTTTGTGCCGGTTTCTGTTTTTTGCGCCGAAGTAAGACCCGCTATCCAGCCGATCAGGATCATGATCGCGATGAGCGAAAAAACGACCAATGCCAGCAGGGCTCCCAAAAATGATTTTAAGAAAATGCGCATGAAACCTTATTTTTTTGCTGAATTTAAAATTAAAGATATTTGAATGACCGAAAGCACTGAATCCATGAACCAAGCGTATTTATTGACTGGTGGAAATGAAGGGAACAGGCTTTCCCATCTGTTGCAAGCGATTACAAATATAGAAAAATATTGTGGTGAAATCACGGTGCGGTCTTCTTTGTATGAATCTGCTGCCTGGGGCAAAACAGATCAGCCGGATTTTCTGAACCAAACCCTTTTGTTGCAAACCAGGCTGACAGCGCAAAACCTCATGCGGACGATCCTCGACATCGAAAAAAAAATGGGCAGGAAACGCGTCCGGCAATATGGGCCCAGAACAATTGATATCGATATCCTTTTTTTCAATGATGAAATTATTGATGAGCCGTCACTGATCATTCCCCATCCCCAAATTCAAAACCGGCGCTTCACCCTCGTACCGATGAATGAGATTGCGCCCGGATTGATCCATCCTGTTTTACACAAAAGCATTCACCGGTTATTGCAGGAATGTGCCGACCCATTGGACGTGAAAAAAATATGAATGGACTTTGATCCATTTCCTATTTCTTTGTAATAAGTTTACGCGTGAGCAGCAACATGCTGGGTTCGCCTCTATTCATCGGATCTTGCTGCGTTTACATATGAATTATCATTATATCAGCGTTGAAGGTAATATCGGGGCCGGGAAAACGACATTGGCGCATTTGCTGGCCAAACATTACAATGCACGACTGATCCTGGAAGCTTTTGCGGACAATCCTTTTCTTCCTAAATTCTATGAAAATCCGAGGCAGTACGCTTTCCCCCTGGAATTGTTTTTTATGGCGGAACGATACAAGCAATTGAAAGAACTGGTTCACACGAAGGACCTGTTTCAAAGCATCACTGTTTCGGATTACCTGTTTACCAAATGCCTTTTGTTTGCAAAAGTCAATCTGCCCGAAGATGAGTTTCGGCTGTACCAAAAATTATTTGAGATCATCAACCAGCAGCTGGTGCAACCTGATATCGTTATTTATTTGCATGCTTCGGTCAACAAGTTACAGGAAAACATTAAAAAACGAAACCGCTCTTATGAGCAATCCATACCTGATGAATACCTGTTTAACATCCAGGAGACTTATACGAATTATATCCGGCAGCACAATATCAAGACCCTTTTCATCGACGCCGGGAATGCCGATTTCCTGGGAAATGCAAAACACTTCAACGTGATCCTGGATGCACTGAATAAGGATTACGATTCCGGACAGCACTATTTTACCTTGCCCTAGCCAGAATCCTTTTACGTTCATTCAATGAATGAAACCAACCATTCCATAAACATCTCGCCTTACGCCGCAATACGGATTGCGGAGTTCCGTCACCTGGTTACAGGAAGATTTTTGTTCATCATGGGGTTGAGGATGATGAGCACCCTGGTGGGTTGGTGGGTGTACAATTTAACCAATGCGCCATTGGCGATTGGCATTGTCGGGCTTGCTGAATTCGTACCGGCCGTGTCCTTCGCTTTATATGCGGGACATGTGATCGATCTCAGTGAAAAAAGAAAATTATTGTTGACAGGCGTTTTATTCTATCTGTCCGCGTCGGTCATCTTACTTTTATTGTCCACTCGTTTTAGTTCCTCACGTTTACCCAACCACGCGATCGTGCTTTGCATCTATGCCGTTATTTTTGGCACCGGCATCATCCGGTCCTTTACCGGGCCGGTATTTAGCGTGGTGCTCGCACAGATTGTCCCTAAAAAAGTGCTCCAGAATGCCACGACCTGGAATCAGGGTGTGTGGCTCTTTGCAGCCGTGAGCGGACATGCATTGGGTGGTTTCCTGATCGCCGGTTTAGGGAATACCGGCACGCTTACGGTCATTGCCATCCTGGTCACCGCAGCGTTCCTGGTGCTGCTGCAACTGAATGCCAAGCCCGCCCTGAATGAACGCGGGGAGCAAAAAACATGGGAAAGCGTCAGGGATGGTTTGCTTTTTGTTTTCAGGACAAAGGAATTATTGGGCGCCATCTCGCTGGACCTGTTTGCGGTGCTTTTTGGCGGCGCCGTTGCGATGATCCCGGTATTCGCCCGGGATATCCTGAAGGTTGGACCACGGGGTTTTGGGTTTCTGAATGGCGCGTCCGATATGGGTTCGATCATCATGGTGATCGCACTTACTTTTTTCCCCATCCGTCGTCAGCAGGGCAAGAAATTATTGCTGGCGGTCGCCGGATTCGGAACCTGCATCATCATTTTCGGTTTGTCCAAATTGTATTGGCTTTCATTTTGCGCGTTGATGCTCGCCGGTATGCTCGATGGCATCAGCGTGGTGACCCGAGGGACCATCATGCAGCTGAAGACGCCCGACAATATGCGTGGCCGGGTGATGAGTGTGAATTCGATGTTCATCAATTCAAGCAACGAGCTTGGGCAGTTTGAGAGCGGACTGTCGGCAAGACTACTGGGCGTGATACCTTCCGTCGTTTTTGGTGGCTGCATGACCTTGCTCGTAGTGATCACCACCTGGTTCAAGGCGCCTTTGCTGAGGAAGATGGAGTACTAAGAGAGAGTAGAAAATAGAGAGTAGAAAATAGGGAAACGCGCCTTTCCTATTCTCTATTTTCTATTCTCTATTCTCCATTTATCAATCCTTCCAACACCGAATAGACAATCGGACAAAAACTAGAATTTTTTAAGGTAAGCTGCGGGCGCTTCAGGATGATGTCTTCATCGGTATAAGGAAATCTGACACAATCAGAGGGTCGCACGGCATAGATATTGCAAAAATTATCCTCTCCAAGAAAAGGACAGGGCAACAGCGGACGACATAATCCCCCTCCTCATCCCGCGTCAAATAGGTCTCGATGAAATCGCCCTCCTTCATGTTCAGGTGTTTTGCGATCCGTTTAATATCGGGCATTTTGAACCTCGGGGAATATTTTTTACAGCAATTGGCGCATTGCATGCAATCAATCTTGCGGAACGCCGTTTCATGTAGGTCAGGCAATTGCTTGAGTACCGCCTTTTTACTGGCCTTTTGGAGGAAATACTTGTATTGTTTTTGGTGTTCCGCAGATTTTTTCTGCCAATTCATCCCACCTTCTCCAGGCCTGAACGGAGGAAAATGACCCTCTCCTTCTTTTTTCATTGTTAATGATACATTAAGATCTGGAAAGGTACAACCAATTTAACCATAAGGCTTAATTTTGAACAACATGGAAAACCTCAGGGAACAGATATTGATCTTTGTGAGCACGCCGGTGTACGTGCTCATCATCGGGTTGGAAATTCTCCTGAGCAATTACCAACATCGAAAACTGTACCATTGGAAAGACACGGTGACCAATCTTTATCTCATGCTGCTCAATGGCGTGATCGATCTTTTTTTCCGGGCGGTGTATCTTGTCGTCCTCGATTATTTTTACCGGCATCACTGGTTTTCGTTCACGCATGTGATCACCTATTGGTTTATGCTGCTGCTGATGGAGGATTTTCTCTATTACTGGCTGCATCGCATCGATCATGAAGTGCGCCTGTTCTGGGCCGTTCACGTTACGCATCATTCTTCGGAACTCATGAATTTTACCGTAGGATTCCGGTCCTCTGTATTTCAGCCTCTATATCGGTTTATTTATTTTATCCCGCTGGCATGGCTGGGATTTCGTCCCCTCGACATCGTATTAGTGTATTCCGCCACACAGATATGGGGAATTTTCGTCCATACGGAACTCATTCAAAAAATGGGATGGCTGGAATATATTCTGGTGACCCCCTCTCACCACCGCGTTCATCATGCCTCCAATCCAAAATACCTCGACAAGAACATGGGCATGTTTCTGATCATCTGGGACCAGTTGTTCGGAACATTTCAGCCCGAATTGCCGGATGAGCAGTATCAGGTCAAAAAGTATGGTTTGACCAATCCCACTGGAAAATCCTCTCCCGGACATATTGTATTTCATGAATGGAAGGAAATAGTCAAAGACATTTCCCGTAAAGACATTGGTTGGAAAGAAAAATGGAATTACATTTTTGGTCCTCCGGGATGGAGCCATGATGGAAGCCGACAGACGAGTGCTGCGCTACGCGAGGAAGAAGATGCGCCGGCGTTCGTTGTGCTGGGGCAAGTTGATAAGTTGACAGGTTGACTAGTTGATTAGTTAACTGCTTGAAGATATTGTTAATCAAGTGATTAGTCAGCTACTCAGCTTATCGACCAGTCAACTTATCAACCTATCAACCAATCGACTTAACTTCGCGCCATCAAAAGATCAACCACACAACACATGAATTTATTTGAACACCAAATGAATGAATTCGCAAACCGTCACATAGGACCCGATGAACAAGAGACGAACCAGATGCTTAAGACCATCGGACTGGCTTCGCTGAACGAATTGATCGACAGAACCATTCCCGCCTCTATCCGAAGCAGGCAATCCCTGGAGATCACTCCTCCCGTTAGTGAACATGAATATCTGGCGCAATTGCAGCTGGTCGCCGCCAAAAACAAAGTCTTTAAATCTTATATCGGACAGGGATATTATGATACCATCGTTCCAAGCGTGATCCTCAGGAATCTCTTCGAGAATCCAGGCTGGTACACACAATACACGCCGTACCAGGCCGAAATTTCCCAGGGAAGATTGGAAAGCCTGCTGAATTTCCAGACCGTCGTGAGCGATCTTACCGCACTTCCCCTCACCAATGCTTCTTTGCTTGATGAAGGTACAGCCGCCGCAGAGGCCATGACCATGTTCTTCAATTTAAAAAACAAAGACCACGACCATGTAACTACACCTCGCTTTTTCGTGGATGAGGCTGTTTTTGCGCAAACCCGCGACGTACTGCTGACCAGGGCCAGGCCACTGGGCATTGAATTGATTTTGGGTGATTTTCGGAAGGCGAAACTGGACAACAGTTATTTTGGCGCCCTGGTGCAATACCCAAACAGCCATGGCGCTATTCTTGACCATCGCGATTTTATTCAACATGTACATGAAACGGGTGGCTTTGTGGTTATGGCAACTGATCTGCTCGCACTGACATTGTTGACAGCGCCCGGCGAATTGGGCGCCGATGCGGCCGTGGGCAGTGCGCAACGTTTTGGCGTGCCTATGGGATTTGGAGGTCCTCATGCTGCATTCTTCTCAGTGAAGGATGATTTTAGACGGGCGATTCCGGGCAGGATTATCGGCGTAAGTGTCGATGCACAAGGAAACCGTGCGTTGCGAATGGCCCTGCAAACCCGGGAACAACATATCAAACGCGAAAAAGCTACTTCCAATATCTGCACGGCCCAGGCCCTGCTTGCCAATATGGCTGCCATGTATGCAGTCTACCACGGTCCCCGGGGGCTCGTGAACATGGCCCGGCGGGTGAGCCAGCTGGCGCAAACACTTTCGGATGAATTAAATGAAATGGGTTATGTGAACGGGAACGAATATTATTTTGACACCCTCAGGATCAGGGTGGGCGATGTTGCGAAGATCCGTTTCCTTGCCGAGGCAAGAGGGATCAATTTCCATTATTCCGACGCACAGCATATCGGCATTTCCCTGGATGAAACCACATCCCAGGGGGATGTTCTGGATATCCTCTCCGTTTTTGCAGAAGCGCAAGGGGTCAGCCAGGTAGTCGCTACCTTTGACGCGGATGATCCCTCTGAAAATATACCGGCTACCCTTAGCCGCAGTTCCGCTTTCCTCACGCATCCTGTTTTTAATACGCACCACAGTGAAACGGAGATGATGCGCTACCTCAAACGCCTGGAAAGTAAGGACCTTTCATTGAATACTTCGATGATCTCGCTGGGCTCCTGTACCATGAAGCTGAATGCCGCTTCGGAATTGATCCCGGTAAGCTGGCCGGCCTTCAGCAGGATGCATCCTTTTGCACCGGCCCCGCAATGGGAGGGCTACCGGCAAATCATAACCGAACTGGAGACATGGCTGAGCAAGATCACTGGTTTTGCGGCAACCTCGCTGCAGCCAAACAGCGGTGCGCAGGGCGAATATGCAGGACTTCTCACGATTCACGCATACCATGCCGACAGGAACCAGGAACACCGGAACATCATGCTGATTCCCATCTCCGCTCATGGAACGAATCCAGCCAGCGCCGTGATGGCGGGGATGAAGGTTGTTGTTGTAAAAAGCGACGACGACGGTCATATAGACGTGGAGGACCTGAAAGCCAAGGCGGAACAATACAAAGATTCACTGGCAGGATTAATGGTCACTTATCCTTCAACACATGGTGTGTTCGAAGAAAGCATCAGGGAAATTTGCCAGATTATCCATGATTGCGGAGGCCTGGTCTATATGGACGGAGCCAATATGAATGCACAGGTAGGATTGACGAGTCCTGGTATTATCGGCGCAGATGTTTGTCACCTGAATCTTCATAAGACCTTTGCCATTCCCCATGGGGGCGGCGGTCCTGGCATGGGACCCATTTGCGTGAACGAAAAACTTAAACCATATCTTCCCGGCCATCCGGCTTTTGATGGTCATGGTTTGAAGCTTGCCGGCAAAATTTCAGCGGGGGATAACCAAGCTCATGGATTCGGTGCGGTTAGTGCGGCGCCTTACGGGTCAGCATCTATCCTGCTGATCAGCTACGCATACATCAAGATGCTGGGTTCCGAAGGTGTGACCAACGCAACCAGGTACGCCATCCTCAATGCCAACTATATGAAGGCCAGGCTGGAAAAATACTATAAGATCCTGTACAGCGGTGCCAATGGGACTTGCGCGCACGAGTTTATCGTTGACCTGCGTCCTTTTAAAACCAGCGCGGGTATCGAAGCGGAAGATGTGGCGAAGCGCCTGATGGATTATGGCTTCCACGCACCAACCCTGAGTTTCCCCGTACCCGGAACGATCATGATCGAGCCTACCGAGAGTGAGGCGAAGGGAGAACTCGACAGGTTCTGCGATGCCCTGATCAGTATTTACCACGAGATCAGATCGATCGAAGAAGGCCAGGCAGATAAAACAGACAACGCTTTAAAAAACGCCCCGCATACGCAGCAGGTGATCTGCGCCAATGAGTGGACGCACGCTTATTCGCGGCAGTCGGCTGCCTTTCCGCTTATGTCTGTCCGGGACAATAAATTCTGGCCCGCGGTGGCGAGGGTCAATAACACCTATGGCGACAGACACCTGATTTGCACCTGCGAGCCGGTCAGCAGTTATGCTGAAGAGCCGGTGATGAACGGATAGCTCCGGGAAGAAAATATGTCTTATTTTCCCGTTAAAATATGACATATGAAATCACCACTTTTCATCGCTGCTTTTTGCTGCATGACGATCACGGGCAGCTTTTTTCTCAACGGATCTTTTGCACAGGCAAGCATCAACGCTGAAGACCTGAAGGCACAAATGCTCAAAGACTGGCAAAGAGCCAAAGATTATACCATTTCATACCTGGAGGTCGTGCCTGCAGATAAGTATTCTTTCAAGGCAACAGACAGCACGCGCAGTTTTGCACAGCAAATGTTGCACCTTGCACAGGGCAATATCAACCTGTCTGCAAGCGGCACGGGTCAACAGCGGGTATACATGAACGTTTCACTTGAAAAAAGCCCGGGTGCTCAAACCCGCGATTCCGTTCTGTATTACGTAAAAGCCAGTTATGACTTCGTTATAGACGGCATCACAAAACTGGATGCATCCAAATTCTCAGAAAAGATCGGGTCGGGCAATGCAGCAATGATGCGTATGGTCTGGCTTAACAAGGCCTTCGAACACCAAACCCACCATCGCGGACAAACGACGATCTACATCAGGCTGATGGGACTTCGCCCGCCCAATGAAAGGCTGTTTTAGATGTTCATACAAGGGTTGTCCTTATTTTAAGCCATTTATCCATTCTTACCTGAATGGCAGGGAATTATTTCTATCTTCCTGTCACAATTCAAGTCTATGCTTCGTTTTATGTTCTCTGCAAGTCTGATCCTTGCGCTTTGTTATTCTTCCCGGGCTCAATCTTTATACATGCCCCGAAACATCAAAGCGGCGTATGAAAAAAACACCCGGTCCATGGATGGTAAACCGGGGAAGAATTACTGGCAGAATTCGGGACGTTATGATATCACGGTAACAGCCCTCCCACCCGACCGGACTGTACGGGGAACCGAAAGAATTGTGTACACAAACAATAGCCAGGATACGCTTCGGAGGGTAGTCATCAGGCTTATCCTGAACATCCACAAACCCGGGGCAGCCAGGACCGGTCCGACAGGCCCCGACTACCTCACTGATGGCATCCAGATTGATGCCTTTACGGAAAATGGCGCCGCTAAACCCTGGCGGTCGATTCGTTTTCCTGTTACTGCGCAGTACGTTACGCTTTCTAAACCTTTAATGCCGCATGATTCTGTTCAATTGGGTTTCGACTGGCACTATCAAATATCCCTGCAAAGCAATCGTGAAGGGATGATCGATTCTACTACGTACTACCTGGCCTATTTCTACCCACGGGTATCTGTATACGATGATTACAATGGCTGGGACATGCTGACGTTTACAGACCAGCAGGAATTCTACAATGATTTCAATGACTATACGCTAACTGTGAATGCGCCGGCAAATTATATTGTTTGGGCTACCGGCGACCTGCAAAATGCAAATGAAGTACTGCAGCCTGAATTTGAAAAAAAACTCACCCAGTCCATGCAAACGGATTCAGTCATCCACATCGTCAGTGCAAAGGATTTGTCTGCAAAGGATGTCACAGCCCAATCGTCAAGACTCTCCTGGAAATGGAAAGCCAATGCCCTGTCGGATGTCACCCTGGGCCTGAGTGACCATTATGTGTGGGATGCTTCCAGCGTGCAGGTCGACGATGCTACCCGGCGCAGGGCCAGCACACAGGCGGCTTTTAAGGATAATGCGAAGGATTTTCACCTGTCGGTAAAAAACGCCAATTACGCATTGCGATGGTTCTCGCGCAACTGGCCGGGAGTTCCTTATCCTTATTCAAAGATGACCGCCTTCCAGGGTTTTGCAGACATGGAATATCCGATGATGGTCAACGACGCATCGACGCCCAACCTGTCTTTTGCCAGGCTTGTGCAGGATCATGAAATCGCCCATACCTATTTTCCCTTTTACATGGGCGTCAATGAAAGCCGGTACGCTTTTATGGATGAAGGCTGGGCAACGACACTTGAATTACTCATCGGTCGTTCGGAAATGGATTCCGCAACGGCGGATAATATTTACAAACAATTCAGGGTAACATCGTGGATCAATGATCCCACTGCCGAAGAGGATATTCCCATCATCACGCCGGCCAATGTACTGAATGGCGAAGCCTTTGGCGACAATGCCTATGGCAAGGCATCCCTGGGTTATTTTGCATTAAAAGACCTGTTGGGGGATCAGCTCTTCGGGAATTGCCTGCACGAATACATGTCGCGCTGGCACGGAAAGCACCCGATGCCCTGGGATTTCTTTTACAGTTTTAATGATGCATCCGGTAAAAACCTGAACTGGTTTTGGAGCAATTGGTTTTTTTCCAACGGCTATATCGATTTTGCCCTGAAGAGCGGAACCAAGACCGCAACAGGCTATACCCTCAACGTACAAAATCTTGGCGGCTTTGTGGCGCCCTTTGACCTGCAAATAAAGTATGAAGATGGTACGGTTCAGACAAGACACCAAACGCCTGCGCTCTGGCAGGAAGATGAAAAATCGGCCAGCATAGAGATCATCACCGATAAAAAAATACAGTCCGTCAAACTCGATGGCGGAATTTTTATGGATGCGGATTTGAGTAACAATGTGTGGAAACCCTGAGGTCGGGAGTCGGGGCAAAAGCCTTTGTCATTCCGATCCGCCGAAGGCGGAGAGGAATCGGCGGAATGGGGCAAGCCGGTATTGCCGATTCCTCGCTTCGCTCTGGATGACAAAAGGACTCTACTTAGGTTCGATCAACTCATTAATCGGCCCGAGCACATTTTTTACTTTTCGATTGAGCAGGAATCGTTTGGCAAAAATGAGTCGGTAATTGCCGGTGGCCACGGCATACTTGTAATCTGATGCTTCTCCCCTGACATGCGTTTGATTGGCGACCCAGAGCATGCTCAGATTCCATTTTTCCGAATTGTAACCAACCCCGGCATGGAATATGAAATTGGGCGTAACGTCCAGTTTATCTGCATTATGGTCAATTTCTTTTTCACGGGTGTAGCGAAAATCCAGGTTAACGGTGGCCGAGCCCAATAAGAAATAATGCTCCCTGTACACCAGCGTATAGGCATAGCCGGCACCCGGACCGATCTCAAAGAAGTGAACTTTTTTAATGCCCTTTTGTGCGTAGGATGGATCAACCTGGGTCGGCACAAGGGTACTGTCTCCGTGCGCGGCTCCGTAGAATCCCTCCCCTCCCACGAGGATGGATCCGGCCGATTTCTTTTGCCATTCATTTTGAAGTAATCCTGCCTGATACGAAAACCGGCGGTCGTTGAGGGCCCTGTATGCCGCGAGTCCGCCAATCTGGATGGCCAGATCGGGACGGACATAATATTTTGTTCCATCCGCTGTTCCCAATCCCTGGGGATACAGATAGTAACCGCGATAAAATTGCCCAAGTAAATCAAAATTCCATTTTCTTGAATAGTAATGTGCCTGCAGGTCGAGGTATTTTGTCTTTCCGCGTTCGTTGTTTGGATTAAAAGACTGAAGCCCTACGGCAATATTCACGGTTAACGAGCCATAGGTAGCGCCCAACCCCAGGTTAAGCCGCGTATTCGGTCTGTATTTCATAACCGGAATCGCCTCCCCGGGAGGACTCATTTTTAATGTAGTGTATTTTCTGGATAAATATGTCCTGACAACCAACTCCTCCCTGTACGACCGGTAATAGGTGGAATCGTGGTCCCTTGGCTTATGGGTCTGAGGCAGGGCAACAGAGCGCAGGGACAAGAAAATAATCATGAAGAACCAAAAACGGAAACGGATTTTATTCATTCGCTGGATGATTATGCTTCCACATATTTGTTGAGTTTGTGCAATTCAAGGATCGTTGTCTTTCCATTATCGCTCTCGCGGTACATTTGGACAAATTTCCTGTTGAAAATAATTTCTTCATAAGTATAGGAAGTTCTTTGGAGCACATTGTTAGAATAAACATCATCAAACCCCCTCACCAATACGTAAATTTCCAAATCCGAAGTCTTCATGTCCTCAAAACTCAGTCCGGTAAGCGGGCTCTTTTCGTCGATCGGGTGTACAACGGTCCAGTTCATCGGCAGGCTATCCACTTTGCTTCTTTCCAGGTCGAGATCATAGAACTTAAAAACAGGGTTATCGTCTTCTATTAAAGTCAGCCCAACGTTTACCTTGATTTCCACGTTCGTAAGGTTATGATGGTCTTTGTACGAGGCAAAACGAAACATCAAACCCTTGATGCCCTTGTAAGGGCTGATCAGGGCCCGTTCGCTGAAAACCAGATAGGCCTTCGGTTTGGAAAACCTTCCATAGATGAGACCTGTGGCCAGGGCAAAGGACAAAAAACCGTTCATCGATTCTATTGCGGCTACGAGGTTAGCTCCATCACCGGCGGGGTTAACGCGGCCATAGCCGACCGTGGTAAATGTCTCCGTGCTGAAAAAAAACAATTCCTTGAATTTTGCCCATCCTGAATTGGCGACCATGCCAAGAAATTGGTCAGCGCCAATGAACCAGTATATTAACGTGTACAATAAGTTGATCGAAAAATAAAAGATCACGATGATCGCGATAAATTTCCAGGTGGGTAAATTCAGCATGCTGTGATAAAGACTGAATTTGTCCCAGAAGGGAATTCCTTCTTTCCGCAGATTGAAACTTCCGTCGCGGTTCACGAACCTTCCGCCGTAATCATTCGCATTGTTGCCGAAACCCGTATCGTTGTTGACCTTAAGGTGAGGATTGATTCGAAGCTGCGTTGCCATACCGATATATTTTATGGCAAATCTATAGGGTCTTTTTTAATTTGTCAGCGTTATCGCTCCTCTTACGCCATCGCCCTGCTTTGTTCCCGTGATCGCGGCAGAAATGACCTTAATAAATTCCAGCATTTTTCCGTGCTGCGTGTCCCAATATTTTCCCTCCTGGGCCTTGATTTTGATGACACAAATATTCGGGTCAGTTTTTCCCTCCGGGAACCAGGCCTTGGCCAAAGAGCTCCAGGCAGCTTCAATTTCTTCCTGGTCGGTTGAAAGAGAGGCATCGCCATAAACGTCCAGGTACATTTCTTTGCCCGGATGACTGAATACCAGGTGCACTTTATTATCTTCCTGGATCGCTTCAATTTTTGCAGAGTTTTTGTCTGCCAGGAACCGGATATTGCCCTGGTCATCCGTTTTGGCGACACTCATCGGCCGGCCTTGTTCCTGTTGATCGCGCTGGCAGGTGAAGAACATGCACACACGGATGTCTTCAACCATATCCTTAAGTTTTTTTGCGGCCTGCGAAGCGTCCAGATCTTTGATCGTTTCCATCTCAATCCTGTTTAATTTATTATTTTTTACCTGTGATGGCTCTTGCAGAATCCAGGTGTTTTTCCAACGTAGGCAGGGTAACTGCAGCAAAACTTTTTATCGTGGAGTCGCTGCATTTGTCTGCTGCCTTTCTAAATTCAGCAACATCTTTTTCATGATCTTCCACCATCATGTCCATATAAGATTTGTCAAAATCTTTCCCGTTTTTTTTAGCAAGTTTATCTATTTCTTTTTTCGTGTCGTCACCTACTGAATCAGGCAGCGCTACCTGAAGAGCCACAGCGATATGTTTTAGGTTTTCATTTGCTTCGGTATGGTCTTTGACCATCATGGCGCCAAAATCTCTGACGCGTTGACTTGATGCCTTTTCCTGAGCGATCCTTCCCAGCGCAACCTCCATCATGCCACCGTCGGCAGCCTTTACTGCAAAATCCGAGGCATCTTTTTCCACGGGCTTGACGGCCTTATTGACCGCCTTGGCGCTGTCAACCGGATCCTGACTGGTGGAATTGCTGTTATTACAGGCTCCCCAGATAAAGGCAGAGAGCAAAAGGCAGGATCCGAAGATGAATGGTTTCATAACTCGTTTTTAAGGTGATTAGATACCTTATCCATTCAAACAGCGAGCCAGGCATAAAGGGCCTGAAAAAAGGGGTTTTTCACCGATTCTGGGGAGAAAAAAGAACAGTATTGTGTTGTGGCGGACTTTCCTTGTTGATCCATTTGAATTAATTTTACCGAAAGTATTGTTTCATGATTATCCAGTTGAATAATCCCCGTCCCGTTGAACTCATGGACGATGATGTGGATATACTCACAGACAGCGAAGATCCATGCAGCCTCGTGGTATGGAATGACGAGGTGAACACTTTCGAATGGGTCATTGAAACGCTGATGGATATCTGCAAACATTCTGCAGAACAGGCGGAACAATGCGCTATGATCATTCATACACAGGGAAAATATGCCGTTAAAAAAGGTTCTTACGAGTCCTTGAAACCCATGTGCGATGCCATCACCGACCGGGGGATCGGCGCGACCATAGAAATTCTATCGGGAACCTGAACCGTCGCCCAGCCACTTCACTTTTATTGGTTATATTTCGTTTTACATTGTTAAACATTCACCTTCCGCGATGCCCATTTTTGCGTTGGACAAGGAGCTCATTTTTCCGCCGGTTGACCTCGCTGAGCCGGATGGATTGCTCGCTTTGGGAGGCGACCTGTCGATCGAGCGGCTGCTGCTGGCTTACCGCCAGGGCATCTTTCCATGGTACGAGGGAGAACATATATTGTGGTGGTGTCCCGACCCGCGTTTTGTGCTCTTTCCTTCGCAGTTAAAAATCAGCAAGAGCATGCAGCAAATGATGAAAAAAGATCTCTTTGAATTTACTATCAATAAGGATTTTGCCGGTGTGATCTCCCAGTGCAAAACCATTGGCCGCAGGGGGCAGCAGGGTACCTGGATCACCGATGAGGTCAGTGATGCCTACTCCACCCTTCACAGACTTGGGTACGCGCATAGTGCAGAAGCCTGGTACCGCGGCGAGTTGGTGGGCGGTTTGTATGGCCTGAGGATGGGTAGGGTATTTTTTGGCGAGAGTATGTTCAGCACCATGAGCAATGCCAGTAAATTCGCTTTCATTAAATACGTACAGCAATTGGCATCGGAGCACGTAGCGCTTCTGGATTGCCAGGTGTATACGCAGCATCTCGAAAGCCTGGGTGCGGAGATGATCGAGCGAGGCGAATTTATTGATCTGCTTGATAAACTGATTGGAATAGATAATAGAGAATAGAGAGTAGAAAATAGAGAATAGGATTATAAATCTGCCAACCCCCCTATTCTCTACTCTCTATTTTCTACTGTCTCACCACAGTATAATGATTCAACGTCGTCAACTTCAACTCCCTCCCCTCTTTCACCGACACCAGTTTGTACTCGCGGAATTTATTTTCCTTATCATAGAAGCCAATGATGCAGGAAAACCGGTCTTTGCCCCTGACCAGCGCGGGTTTGGGTTCCATGCCAAAATCGGGTAGTTTCAGCGTATCCTCTCCCGTTACCTCTTCAAACCGCATTTTGAGCAGGTAATAAAATGTTCTTTTTGTCTCATACAATTGAACTGAAAAATACCAGTCGTTGAGCGGGTTGTCTGTTTTCTCTTTAAAAACAGCGACGGGGTCTTGCTTAATTTTTTTTCGGTATTCGGGAGTCTCGCCGGATTTTTCGTTTTCATCGCCACTAGACGAAGACCTGGAGCGGCAATGCAAAAGTGAGATCACTGGCAACAAAAGAATTGCCCTGGTTATGTATTTTTTCACGGTTTCAGAAATATTAAACCGATAAGATACGAATTTACAAGACCTGAAGCGATGCGAGGTTTATTTTCTTATTCGGCCATCTTGCAGCATATTGATAAACTAACCCTCTCATATATCCGTTCTCGGGATAGGCGGTGAGGTAATTTTTAAGCTGCTCAATGTCGCCCACCTGTACATCCTGATCCAGGTAACCCATTCCATAAAATTTTCCCCTTTCAATCAAAATGCAGCTTTGCTCTTTTCCATGACGACCGGAATCCTTTAGTATAAATGAAGGCAGGTCTTCTTTCAGCGAGTCAACGGCCATGTTCAAACGCTGATTATAGATTGCTGCGGGTTCCATTTGTTCGCAGGCGCCGGAGCAGTACTTTTCCCGCATGCCTTCGCAGGGATCTTCGTCGGTTTGGATAAAACAGAGTTTCGGACAAAGATTGAATTGTTTAACCAGTTTTCTCAGCAGCAACTGCCCTTCTGCAAGGAGCGAGAAAGTATAGACCGGCCGGAGTTGCTGTCTGATTTTTTCGATGGCCAGCCTCAGGTAGCCATTCCGGTCTTCATAAATGTACAAACCATAGATCTGTTCAAAACGTTTCAGGCTCCGGTTGTATTTGGGCCAGAGCCGCCTGATTTCGATACATTCCATCAGGTAGGCGATCAATTCTGTTCCCGAAGTCTGATAACTGATCGAATGAATGGTGCGCAAAAACTCCTGTTTCTGCTGGTTTGGCTTATTGTTGGAGAAATGGCTTCTGACCCGGTTCCGCAGGTTCCTGGCCTTACCTACATAAATGACCTTGCCTTTCTGGTCGTGAAAATAATATACCCCGGCCACGAACGGCAGTTGGTCAACCTGTTCAGCCGGTAAATTTGGTGGAAGGTATTGTTCCTTATTTTTCCCTTTCAGCATAACCTGGATATGCCCCTGGGAATCCATCGCAAGGATCCTTTCAAACAGGCGAACGGTGGCGTCGGTATCCCCGCCTGCCCGGTGACGTCCGGTGATCTCAATGCCCAGTTCCCTGCAAAGATTGCCCAGGCTATAGCTCGGCATGCCGGGAAACACTTTCCGGCTCAGCCTTATGGTGCATAGTTTCTTGCTATCGAGCTCAAGACCGCAGGCTTCGAGCTGGTATTTCACGAAGGAATAGTCAAAATTTACATTGTGGGCTACAAAGACCGCCTCCTTTAACAGGGCATGGATCGTGGGCGCCACTTCCTCAAACAGGGGGGCCTCCGCGGTCATTTCGTCGGTAATTCCGGTAAGAGACTGTATATACCTTGGTATCGGAACCAAAGGATTGACCAGGGTTTCATAGCGCGTTATTTCCTTTTTGCCATCGTGGAGCACAATAGCAATCTCCGTAATGCCGTTATTAGCGGCATAACCACCCGTGGTTTCAATATCAACAATGGCGAATAGTGGGTTCAAGCAGATGCTGTCATTGAGAGGATGAAGTTACCGATAAATGCGCTGAACCAATTCAAAAGGCCTTTTTAGCTCAACATAACCCGGACCACCTGAAACCCTGGAACCGTTATTAATCCGTAGCCGCATTTATTAACAGTTTAAACCCAATTACATGAAACGTTTTTTCCACACATTTCATGCGGGCGAAGAGATGACTTTGGCTGCTATTATAGCAGTCTTGTATTTCTGTAGCATCTTGTTGTTCGCATACGTTTTTACGCTTACCTAAAACCTTTAGTACGAGACCTTTTGAAACTCCGGGCCTTCCCGGGGTTTTTTGATTTTTATGGCATTTTTCTCAAAAAATTACCTTTGAAACAAAATTTGATTATATTTGTATTGGCCTAGATTGTTAGCGAAATCGTAAGAACTATAGACAGGCTCCCACCCAAATCGTAAGAGAAACCGGATTCATCGTTGATTTACCGATCCATCCCCTTGAAGCTAATGTTTTAATCGACATGCTTTCACCCTAAAAAATTTCTTTTATGAAAAAGATCATGCATTCAATTCATCTGGGCGAAAACGGAAAGACTGCCCTGATGGCCCTGGGTTTCCTTAGCCTGGTAATGCTCTTGTCGTACCTTTATTGGTTTGCATAGGACGATCATAGCTTGCCGGAAATCCACTTATTAAGATAAGACATTCAGTAAACATAGATTTACGAAGAATTCTTTTTTTAAAAATCTTTACCTAGTCATCTCTTTTAGAGTTCCTCCTCGGGGGAACTTTTTTTATTGATGCCCGGTCCCCGGACTCCCCGGGGTTTGCCAACAATTCATACCTTTGCAAACCAATAAAATGGGCATCATCAGCGCATGGAACTGAGCAAAAATTATATTCCTGGTTCGGTCGAAGACAAATGGTACAAACACTGGCTTGAACAACGCTATTTTTCAAGTTCGCCTGATGAACGTCCTGCTTACAGCGTGGTTATTCCTCCTCCCAACGTCACCGGCGTGCTGCATATGGGCCATACGCTAAATGAAACCGTACAGGACATTCTCGTCCGCAAAGCCCGGATGAGCGGTTTTAACGCCTGCTGGGTACCTGGTACCGACCATGCCTCCATTGCCACCGAAGCCAAAGTCGTGCAGATGCTAAAGGAACGCGGTATTGATAAAAAGCAGCTTACGCGCGAGGCCTTTATGGAATATGCATTTGAATGGAAGGACAAATATGGCGGCATCATTTACGCGCAGCTCAAAAAACTGGGCTGCAGCGTAGACTGGGATCGTGTTGCATTTACTATGGATCCGGACTATTACCGGGCGGTCATTGAAGTGTTTCTTGACCTCTATCGAAAGGACCTTATTTATCGCGGCGCAAGAATGATCAACTGGGACCCATCCGCCAAAACAGCCCTGAGCGATGAAGAAGTGGAGTATAAGGAAGTGATAGGGAAGCTGTATTACGTGAAGTATTTTTTGGCCGATGACAGATCATTGACAGATGACAGATCACAGTTGACAGATGACGGGAGGTCTGTTAACGGTGATCTGTCATCTGTCAACTATATACTCATAGCGACCCAACGCCCCGAAACCATCATGGGCGACACCGCGGTTTGCATCAATCCCACAGACGAACGATACCTGCACCTGAAAGGCAGAATGGCGATTGTACCGCTGGTCAACAGGAAAGTGCCCATTATTTTTGATGACTATGTCGACAAGGAGTTTGGCACCGGCGCATTGAAAGTAACGCCTGCCCATGATATCAACGACTATAACCTGGGATTAAAACATAAACTGCCCATTATTGATACGCTGAACGACGATGGTACCTTGAGCGCGGCTGCCGAAGTATTTGTGGGATTGGACCGCTTTGAGGCACGAAAAAAAGTAATTGAACGATTGAGGGCAGAAGGATTGCTGGTCAGGGAAGAAGATTATCAGACCAGGGTTGGTTATTCACAAAGGACCAATGCCGTGGTGGAACCACGGATCTCCACCCAGTGGTTTGTCAAAATGCAGGGGCTGGCTGCACCCGCGCTGAAGGCGGTAAAAGAAGGTGATGTTCATATTTATCCCGAAGAGAGATTTCTTGCCAGGTATACGTATTGGTTAGAAAACGTAAAGGATTGGTGCATATCCAGACAGCTTTGGTGGGGACAGCGCATTCCGGCCTGGTATGATGCGGAAGGCAGGTTTGTGGTCGCGGCAACGCACGCGGAGGCATTGACGTTATACAAGGTGACTCATGGCGGACCTATCCCGGCCGGCCTGCAGTTAACTCAGGATGAGGACGTGCTCGACACCTGGTTCTCTTCCTGGCTTTGGCCTATACAGGTTTTTAAAGGCATCACGGAACCCGGCAATGCCGATATCAATTATTATTATCCCGGAGCCGTTCTGGTTACGGGCCAGGATATTATTTTCTTCTGGGTTGCGCGTATGATCATGGCCGGTATGGAATATAAAAATGAAAAACCCTTTCATGATGTTTATTTCACCGGCATGGTTCGCGATAAACAGGGAAGAAAAATGAGCAAGAGCCTGGGCAATTCGCCCGACCTGCTTGACTTAATAGAACGGTATGGAGCAGATGCTGTTCGTTTCGGCATCATGATCTCCTCTCCTGCCGGCAACGATCTCTTATTCGACGAATCCAGCCTGGAGCAGGGAAGAAATTTCAACAACAAGCTGTGGAATGCCCTGAAACTCGTGAAAATGTGGGAAACCAGGCAAGTGGCCACCGGTGCTGAACCAACAAAAGATTTTGCGGTAAGCTGGTTCGAAAACAGGTTAAATGAAGCACGCAATGAGATCGAAAAATTGTTCACCGGCTACCGCCTGAGCGAGGCCCTGAAAACCCTGTACTCCCTCATCTGGGATGATTTCTGCAGCTGGTTCCTGGAATGGGTGAAGCCCGGTTTTGAACAACCCATTGATGCAGACATCTATGAAAAGACTGTTGCGTTCTTCGAGCAATTACTGCAATTGCTTCATCCATTTATGCCTTTTATTAGTGAAGAGATCTACCATTTGTTGAGAGAAAGAAAAGATGATCTCTGTATCAGGCAACTTGCTCCCATTGGAAAAGTTCAGAAAGAGCTGTTGGAGAAAGCAGAGGATCTGAAGTTGTTTCTGACAACCGGCAGGGAATTCAGACAACAAAACGGAATGAAGTTCAGCACTGTTATTCCAAAGGCCATTTTGCCCCAGGCTGTTTTTGAAAATAACGGGGATATCTACCAGATCATCCGCAAGCAGTTGAACATAGATGCCATTTCATTTGACCAGAACGGCCTGTCTTCTGATCCATCCTTTGTAACCAGCTCTTTTCCATTTAAGCAGTTCCAGGTAAAATTTGAAACGCCACAATGGATGGATGCATCCAAACGGAAGGAAGAATTGCTGAAAGAACTCGATTACCACAAAGGATTCCTGGTTTCGATCGACAGGAAACTGACGAACGAAAAATTCATTCGCAATGCAAAACCCGAAGTAATTGCCCTCGAAGAAAAGAAAAGGGCCGATGCAGCCGGGAAGATCAGGGCAATTGAAGAAAGTTTGGGAAATCTTTGATGAAACGGTGCATTATCGCCAAATCTCCGGTATATTTTCTCATCCTAAATACATTGGTAACAGTAGATTATATAGGTCTAATTATATAATGTGTAAGCTATTCAGGAAGGCGTTTTTCTGGCAGTCCTTTTGCGTAATAAGCTTGGAATTGCATCATTTTTTTTGCATTTTTACAACATCCAATACCCTCGAAAACTATGAAAATCAAAATCCTCAAAATCACGGGGCTTGCCCTGCTTATCCTGATCGGTTTCGCATGGGCTGCGCCTTACCTCTTCAAAGGAAAAATTACCCAGATCATTCAATCGCGGATCAACAAGGACCTGAAAGCTCATGTACATTTCACAGACTTGAGTATTTCGTGGTTCAGGCATTTTCCGCAAATCTCCCTCGGACTGGAGAACCTGCAAGTGGTCTGTGTTGGAGAATTTGATGCAGATACCCTGCTCAAGGCCAAAGAACTTGACATCGCTTGTCATGCATTAAGCCTGGTCTCCGGTGACAGCATCAGCATTTATTCCATCACGCTCAATGAGCCGCAGTTTCACGGCCTGATTCACAAGAACGGCCATTCCAATTGGGATATGCTGAAATCGCGGCTTGAACAAGAAAACAGTTTATCTTCAGCGAGGCCGGTTAAATGGGATATAGAACGTTACGCGCTGCATAACGCATATATTAATTACGAAGACGAAAGCCGGGATATCCATATTGAATTCGTTAACCTGGATCATGAAGCCAGGGGAAATTTCGCTGCTGAACTGTTCAAGCTGAAAACCAAAACGAGCGCCGACGCCATCAAATTCAGTCATGGCGGCAGTCTCCCCTATCAACTCACGGCCAAAACCAGTATCAACATGGCCTTCGATGTTGAAAACAGTACCCATACTTATTCATTCAACACCGAGAAAATATCTTTCAATGATCTGAAGTTGAAATCAGAAGGGTTCTTTCAATGGATCAATGACAGCAGCTACAATATGGATATCAAGTTCGGTGTTCCCTCAACCGAATTCAAAAATCTTCTTTCCATGCTGCCCTCTGTTTACCAGAAAGATTTTGCCAGCGTAAAATCCGCCGGCCAGGTGGTATTCAATGGTTATGTAAGAGGAAAATACAATAAAAAACAAGCTCCGGCCTATCACGTGAACCTGGACATCAAAAACGGTTTTTTTCAATACCCCGATTTGCCGGTGGCCGTGGAGCACATCAACCTGAAACTTCATGTAGACAATCCTGATGGAATTGCTGATCATATCACGGTGAATATTCCGCAGGGACATATTGAAGCAAACGACGATTCCCTCAACTTTCATCTGCTGGTCAGGAATCCAAGGACCAAACCATATATTGACCTTGGCCTGGCGGGCAGGCTCGATCTGGGCAATGTTTCGAAAATGATCAAATTATCACCCGGAACAAGACTTGCAGGGATACTAAGTACGAACATCAATGCCCGGGGAATTGTGCCCGGGTCAGAAAAACAGAAAAAAGATCCATTTCAATCGGGCGGAGCATTTGATCTCAGGAACTTCTCTTATTTTTCAAATGCATATCCGGGCGGAATTGCCCTGAATGATTTGTCGTTAACCTTTAATCCGAAAAATGTCCTGATCAATGAATTGAAAGGAGTGTATTTGTCAACGAATTTTAACGCGACCGGAGCCTTCGGCAATCTATTTGCATTTGCGTTGAAAAATGAGCCGCTGGTTGCTTCAATGCACATAAAAGCCGACGAGCTCAATCTTCGGGACTGGATGAGACCTGTTCACGACAGCAATGCGAGCGCTCATGGCAGTCCTCCCTTTGCAGTTCCTGACAACATTGATTTTGCCATTAGTGCTGAAGCCGGCAAACTGCATTATGATGATCTCGACATGCAACAGGTGTCGGGTAATATCCTGATCTCCGATGAAACCGTGCAGTTGGATCAAATCAATGCAGAGGCGATGGAAGGCACACTGATTATGAATGGTACTTATTCCACCAAAGAAGTCAGGGAAATCCCGGAAATCAATTTTACCTATGATGTTAAAGGATTGGATGTGCAAAAGACTTTTTTTGCTTTCAATACCTTGCAAAAATTGATGCCGGTGGGCAAGTTTTTGTCCGGCAAATTCAGCGCACAAATGAGCCTGGCTGGCAAAATAGGTCAGGATATGGCGCCTGACTTGCAAAGTTTGCATGGTAAAGGAAGCCTATTGCTGATGGACGGGATCATGAAAGATTTTGGTCCGCTGGATAAACTTTCACAATCGCTCGACCTGTCGGATGTAAAGGATATGCCGATGAATGATGTCAAAGCAGATTTCTCATACAAGAATGGCAAAGTGGCTGTATCGCCATTCCTCATTCAATCGAATCACCTGGAGCTGGTGGTCAGTGGCACGCACAGCTTCGATCAAACGCTGGACTATAGCATCAACCTGAAAGTACCACGCAACCAGTTGGGCAATAAGGGTAGTGAATTTGTAAAAAATGTGGTTACTGACGCAGCGGATAAAGGCATTCCAGTCAAATTAAGGGATGCGGTAAGCATGAATGTAAAGATGAGTGGCACCATCAATACACCGGATGTAAAAACGGATATGAATTCGATGGTCGACAATGCTGCCATAGACTTGAAAAAGGAAGTTAATGAATTTGTGAATGCCAAATTGGACAGTGCCAAGCACGAATTGCATCATCCTTCGTCAAATAAAAAACCGCTCATCGTGCAAGCTGCTTATAAGTCAAAAGGCCGTCCTAAAGCTAAAAAAAGTACAGGTGCCGCCCATAAAAATGAAGTTCATTCAAAGACAAAAAAGAAACACAAAGCCGCAAGAAAATATTATACCGCGTCGATGAAGAAAGCGAAGAGCACGGCGAAGAATTAGAGAGCAGAAAATAGAGAATAGAAAGTAGAGAATAGAAAATAGAGAATAGTAGTTATCCACGGTGAGATATATCCCTATTTACTATTTTCTACTTTCTATTCTCTATTCCCCTCCCCCTCACTTCCCCAACAAAGTCAGCGGCAAAATGAACTGCCATTGATTGGGTCCGCGGCCTTCAAAATCCGGATCGAGCAACCTGCTGTAGCGGATGCCGAAACTGATGGGCAATTGGTTCCACCATTTGCTGTCAAAATAAATTTCGGTTCCCAGGGACCGGTAGTTTTGCCTGAATGCACTGCCATTTCGGTAAAAATCATTGGCCATGGTATAATCATAAAACAGGTTTGCGCGAATGCGAAGGAAATACACCAGGTCGGCAAAACCCCAATCCGGATAGGCTAATGGAAAGTGATAGTTCAGACCGAGCCGGTAGAGCTGGTAGAAATTCTCGGCACTGTATCCCCTGGAAAAAGGGAAGCTGTTGGTGAACTGAACATGGTTCGTGCTGTCTCTTTGCTGAAAGGCCGCACTGAGTACCAGGCTGTGGGTAGCGGTGATTCCCGGAAAATAAAAATAACCGGATGCCAGGAACTGATGCGAAGTAAACCGGGTGATGGCCCGCTCATAGTCTAGTGCAACCGCTTGTGCCCAGGAAGGATTGATCTGTTGCCTCGCCATTTGTGATTGATTAATGAAATTGACTTTTGGATCCACATAGGCAAAGCTGCTGATACCAAAGCTGTCACTGAAAGATTTATATTGACCATAGAAATAAGGCTGATTATAAACAAGGTCCGATCCGAATTTCAGCGACCTGTTCCATTTCCCCTTGCTGAGATTCAACGGCACACTCAGGCCAACCCTGACCTGGGCTTGATTCCAATATATCTTTCGGTTGTTAAAAATGGCATTGCGGTCGAAGGTAAAATCAAAACCTGCGGTAATCCAGGGATATAGCGCCCCGTAAGTAGCATCCATGCCGATCTGCTTCGAATGCTCATTCCTGTTATAACCTACAAAAATTTCCGACTGCAGGGTGCTCATGACATTTTCGCTTACCAGTGCAAGCTCATAATCCGGGTCGGCAATATAGGGACGCCAGCTGTGAAAATTGACCAACTTTAAGGTGGAAGGATAATGAGTTACCGGATAATCGTGTATCTGGATCTGATCCAATAATCCAGCCCCGGATTTGTGCAGCGCAGTAATGGATTGGGTCGCCAACGCTGTACTGAATTGTTCGGGCGAAATGGGCTGCCATTGAATCCTGTTCCGTGGAGCGACAGCAGATTTGTATCCTGCCGCGGTGAAATAAGTCCAGGCATATTGATCTGCTGCTGCTTGTAACTGGTAATTGCCGGTAGTGGTAGCCAACAGCGTAGAGACGGCCTGATAGATCTGGTGATTGATGACACAAAACAGTTGATCCCGGCCGTTATGTGAAGCAGTAAAATAAACAGTATCCCGATTGACTGAAGGGAATCCGATCACATTCATGCTGAATGGGCAAATCCAGTCAGCCGATCCGTCTGTCTTGCTGATGAGGCCAAGCGCCATCTGTCCCTGCTGGTTCCTCACGGCTGAGACAATACGTTCCTCATCATAAAATTTTGGATAGGTATAGAGCAGCTGCTCCCTGTTGGGAATGGTGATTTCAGGAAGGCCGGTTATCGCATTGAGTATTTCCAGCGAAGAATTTCCATCGGGGTCCTGTTTTACAGCGACCACCTGTCGGCCATCTGCAGAAATATCGGGAGAGAAATATTTTGATCTCAGGCTGATTTTTTTTTCAAGCCCGGAAGGCAGCTCAATGATCCTGAGCACGCTGTAGTCTCGCCAGCCCCAGCGTATATCGGGTTCGTATGCCGCGTAGACGATGCGATGGTTCCTGTAGGAAAAATAATTGTCCAGCGATACAGATCTGATCCTGATTTTTTTTTCTTCCAGGCTGACCAGATCCCTGATCACAAAGGAATGTACTTGCCGGTAGCTGCTGCGCACGTAAAGGAGATGGGTGGAATCGGTGAACTGCGGAAATTCTTCGTCGGCTACAAAATGTTTTTGACTCCTGGCATAGTTTCCGGCCGCATCATACAGGTTATCCTGTACCAGAGGTTCGCTGAAATGATTGAGTGCTGCCCGGCGAAACTGATCATAAGATAAACCGCTGTACCGCCGGATCCCCTTTTGAAGCGGGTACCAAAGTCCTTTGAAGGCTGCTGCGTCCCCGCTTGCATTCTTCCAGAATTCCTCACCGTATTTTTCACGGCCATAGGCCACGAGCATATATCCCAGCGGGTAATGGTCAGGGGTATAGTCTCTCAAAGAGCCATTACGCAATTTCATCCATGAATAGTCCTTCCGTCCTGCCCAGAGTGACCGGTATCCATTAAAAAAAGCCGGCAGGCGGCCCCTGCCCTGCCTGCTGACCAGGGTTTCCTGGAACACCGCATCGCCTTCCCAGAGCCAGTTGGGAACCGCGAGGTTATTGGCCAATTCCTGTCCGCTCTGGCCGAACAGATAATAAAAAACTTTGGACAAACCAACCCGGTAATTGTTGTATTGCTGCACGTGCCGGTATTCATGAATGACCAGCTGTTGCGACCAGGGCAGGCTGCCCAGCTCAAAACTGTTCTGGTCGGGGGTCAACTCAAATTCACTTCGAAAAGGGGCCAGCTGCACGTAGCCGTTAGCAATCGTGGTTTGATTCTGGAATACAATATTAATTTTGTTGGTGACCGGGCCAATGCTCGACAAAGTGGCCCTGCTCAATGCGCCGGCGATCGAAGCGACCTGCCTGGCCTGGTTTTCCATCCCCGTGGGAAAAATTACCCTGACGGTGTCGTTGTTCACCTGTCTCCATCGAAGTGATGGCGGGTTACCGCCAAATGGTTGGGCACAGAGATTAATGGAGCACAGCAGGGAAAGATAAAATAAAAACAACCTGTCTTTTATCATTGGCTTGACCCGGTTAATTTGGCCTGAAATTAGCCGATAAGAACCACAGAAAAAATTTTAGGTGATGAAAGGCCTAACTCGGTGAGAAGTCTTAAATTTCCTCAACCTAAAACATCATAATCTCAACCGCTTGATAAAATCAAAAGCCACCCTGTTCGCGCTTCGCCGGAATATAGATTCTCTTCTGGCCGGAGCAATTGGTTTTTATATTATCTATCTGTTCACCCGGCACAGCGGTATTGGCGTTTCGCCGGATGCTGTATCGTACCTGAGCGCTGCCAGGAATTTTCTGGCCGGCAAAGGTTTTGTGCAATTTGACCAGTTGCCCCTGGTTGATTTTCCTTTGGGCTACCCGCTTTTTTTAAGCGCGATATCATTTTTGTCAGGGCTGGATCCGCTGGTATTTGCTCCGGTGATGAATGGTTTGTTGTTTGCCTTATTGCTTTACGTAAGTGGTTCCATGATGAATGGGTTCTCTACGCCATCCAAATGGTACAAATGGACCATCCTGAGCTGTTTTGTGCTCAGCCCCTGCATACTGGAAGTGTACCCGATGCTATGGTCTGAAACTGTATTCCTGGTATTGGTTATTTTTTACATCCTCAGCCTGACCCATTATTTTCAAACGCATGCAGTGAGGTCATTGTGGATGGCCGCTGCTGTCGCAGCGCTCGCCTGTGTCACGCGCTACGCGGGCGTTTCGCTCATCGGCACCGGGGGGTTACTCATTATATTTGATTTGCATTTAAGGTCGGGGAAGAGATTGGCACACCTGGTCATCTTTACATTAACCAGTTGTTCCCTGCTTGCGCTTAACCTGATCCGGAACAGCCTGGTAACCGGGTTTTCAACCGGGCTGAGGCAAAAGGGGACTACTCCCTGGATGGATAACATAGCTTATTACGGATCCGTATTGTGCGATTGGCTTCCCCTGGAAAAAAATAACCCCAGGGTGGCAACCGTGGTTGGTTCTTTGGCCATTGCTTTCCTGCTTATCCTGACAGTCATGTTCATCGTCAACCGGTCCTACCCCTACTCTTATGAAAAAGTCGCCACCAGTTTCTCCCTGGTATACAGTTTGTTCATTGTTGTTTCGGCTACTGTTTCCCGTTATCAGCAACTGAACAGCCGGTTACTGAGCCCTCTTTTTATTCCGTTTATCTGGAGCATCAGTTTTTGGTTGCCCCCGTTGATCCGGCGATTGCTGGGATGGCAGCGGGTTCTGATCCTGGTGATCGCCATAGCTTTTGCGGTCGGTATGCAATACAATCAACTTACCGCGGACTATGAAACTTATGATGGGGTTAAAGATGCCGGTGTACCGGGATACACAGAAGACCCCGTTCCACAGTACCAGATTGTTCAGTTCATTCAAAAAAATGACAGCCTGTTCAGACCGGGGTACCCGGTTTATTCTAATGCGGCAGATGCAGTCTATTTTTTTACCGGCAGAACAGCTAAATTATTACCGCAAAAAGCATTTCCCGCCATGGTCAATGCATTTTATGCCGAGAAACATCATTACCTCATTTGGTTTAATGATCCGGAAATAATAAATCCCGATGAAGTGAGCCTGCAGGAGATTCTTCAGCATAAGCTCATGGTTTTGCTCTTTCAATTTCCCGAAGGAGCTGTGTATGTTTGTGTTGAATAGTTGATAAGTTGATAGGTTGATAAGTTAATAAGTTGACCTGGAAGTCAGGAGTTTGGGGCCTTGTCATTCCGAGCGTAGCGAGGAATCAGCAATTACGGTAAGCCGCCTTACGACTGATTCCTCGCTACGCTCGGAATGACAGCCTTTTCGAACTCCCAAGTCAACTTATCAACTATTCAACTATTCAACTCCAACCACAGACTCCCTACAAGGGCCTGATCCAAATATTCCTATAACTAATGGGCTCGCTGGGATCGCCATGGGCCTGCAACTTGATGGGCGAGGCGCCATGACTCTTATAAAATGGCTTGCCGATATACATGGTGACGCCGGTCAACACATAATTATTTTGAACCAACACACCATTGAAGAATACAGTAACCCTGGCTGCCGTTTTCAGCGAACCATCGTCGTTGAAACGAGGGGCTGTCCAGACCACATCGTACGATTGCCATTCACCTGGTTTCCTGTTGGCGTTGGCGAGCGGCACGGACTGTTTATAAATGCTTCCTGCCTGGCCGTTAACATAAGTGCTGTTATTGTAGGAATCCAATACCTGCAATTCATAACCCGCGTCTCCTGCTCCCACCGAAGCGAGGAATACCCCGCTATTGCCGCGTGCCTGTCCTGTGCCGGTGATATTGACAGGTATGCGCCATTCGATATGCAACTGGTAGTCTAAAAAGGATTGTTTGGTCACGATATTTCCCGCGGCTTTGTTCACGGTCATGATGCCATCTGCTACCGTCCAGCCGGCGGCTGCGCTTGAATCTTTACCCGATCTCCACTGATCGAGGTTTTTGCCATCAAAAAGGACGATGGCATCCGAGGGGGCGTCACCGGCATTTTTACCGGGAGTCACTACCGGTGGAACCGGCGTATAAAATTCTGTCAATTTTGGATCGCCCTGTTGCGCATAGGATGATGCGGCCAAGATGACAAGCACGATCGGAAATAGAAAAATCTTTTTTGAATGGTTACAAGCAATAGTGTTCATACATTATCTGATTTGAGATGCCAATTTATGAAATTTTTTTTGATGGAAGCAATCGGATGGCAAGTAGTTTGTGGCGAGTGGCGAGTAGTGAGTGGCTAATGGGGCTCACATGAGAGATTGCCTTACTTACTACACCTATTCACAACTCACTATTCACTATTCACCATTCACTACTCGCCACTCGCCACAAATCACTCGCCTTTTTCCCTTACCTTACATCAAAGACCAAACCATTATGGCTGATTTTTTCGTAGATCCTGATATCGCGAAAGCAAAAACCCTTGACAAGAATTTTTACACCAGCCCGGAATTATTCAGCATTACACAGGATAAATTATTTGCCGCTTCCTGGCAATTTATTGGAGATACCAGCCTCGTAAAGTCCGCAGGAGATATTTACCCCCTTACATTATTGGAACATTACCTGGATGAACCACTGGTTTTAACAAAGGACAGGCAGGGCGCTGTTCACCTGCTTTCGAATGTCTGCACCCATCGCGGGAACATTATTGCAGACCAACCCTGCAATATGAACCATCTTCGCTGCAAATACCATGGACGCTTGTTCCACCTGGATGGAAAATTTCTTTCCATGCCTGAATTCAGGGAAGTGAAGGATTTTCCTTCCGAAGGCGACAACCTGAAACAATTACCCCTGTTTCAATGGGGGAAATGGTTGTTTGCATCCCTGCAGCCTGCCACTGACCCGGAGCTTTTACTCGCAGACATGAAGTCGAGGCTAAACTGGCTTCCTCTGGATGAATTTGTTTTTCGTCCGGAATTGTCGAAGGATTTTACCGTCAGGGCCCATTGGGCGCTTTATTGCGAAAACTACCTGGAAGGGTTCCATATCCCCTTCGTACACGCCGGCCTGAATGCCGTCATTGATTTTGCTAACTATACCACCACGTTATATGCCCATTCGAACCTCCAGCTGGGCGTGGCCAAGGCCGAAGAGGATTGTTTCGACCTGCCCCCGGGTTCACCAGACTATGGCAAAAACATTGCAGCATATTATTTTTTTGTATTTCCCAATATGATGTTCAATTTCTATCCCTGGGGCTTATCAGTCAACATTGTAAAACCGGTCAGTATGGGCGAAACCCGGGTTTCCTTCCTGACTTATGTCTGGAATGAATCGAAATACAATTCCGGCGCTGGTTCCGACCTCGACAAGGTGGAATTTGAAGATGAGGAAGTGGTACAGAACGTGCAGAAAGGCATTCGTTCCAGGTTTTATGATCATGGACGCTATTCCGTTACCAGGGAACAGGGAACACATCATTTTCACCGGATGATTTCAGCGCGGATGCAATAAATTCAATGGCGGAACTACAAAAAAATATCGGGCTCTGGTCCGCGACGACCATTGTCATTGGCAGCGTGATCGGGTCCAGCATTTTTATGAAACCGGCTACCATGGCCGGCCAGCTGGGTTCACCCCTGCTGTTGATCGCCGTCTGGGTGGTTGCCGGCATCATTTCTTTGTTCGGCGCCATGGTGTTTGCTGAATTGGGGACCATGTTTCCCGAAACGGGCGGACAATATGTATACCTGCAAAAGATGTATGGCGATTTCATAGCCTTTCTGTACGGATGGGCCAGTGTTGCCGTCATCAATACGGCGGCCGTCGCATCCATTGCATTTGTATGCGCAGATTACCTTAATTATTTTTTACATGTTCCTCGTTTTGATCCGGGCACCGAACATGCTATAAAAATTCATATTCCCCTGGTTGCAGATATTTATCCATTGGAAAATTTTGGTGTCAAATCACTGGCGATGCTGATCATTTGCGGATTGGGACTGGTTAACTATATAAGCGTCCGCTCGGGGAATGCCATTCAATTCATTGCTACGCTGGTCAAAACATTGGCACTTCTTCTGCTGGTCGTTGGATTATTATTTTCAGGCAAGGGCTCCGTCCACAATTATTTTACGAATGGTTCATCATTTAATTTGTCTGGCTGGCCTTTGTTTGCAGCCTTTATGGCTGCTACCACCGGGGCCTTCGCTTCTTATGATGGATGGGTCAACGTAAATATGGTGGCGGGTGAAATCAAAGATCCCGACAAGAACCTGACAAGGAGTTTGATATTCGGTTTATTTGCCTGCATTTTGGTTTATGTGGTTGTCAATCTCGCCTACATTTATATGCTGTCCATCGATGCGATGGCCGTCTCAAAACTGGTCGCTGCCGACGCCGCGGAAAAAGCGTTGGGCGTTATGGGCGGCAGTATCATCGCATTGCTGATCGTGATCTCCGCGTTCGGAGCGTCAAATGTCAACCTGCTCGCCAGCGCGCGGGTCACCTTCGCCATGGGACAAAGCAAAACTTTTTTTCCATCCACCGGCAGGATCCATCCGCGTTTTCAAACTCCGGGAAATGCAGTGGTGGTTATGACCGTGATCAGTTCCTTATTTGTTTTATCAGGTTCTTTTGATATTCTTGCCGACATGTTTGTGTTTATGTCCTGGGTATTTTATCTTCTGACGGTTATCGGCGTTTTTATACTCCGTAAGAAAATGCCCGACCTGCGCCGTCCCTATAAAGTAAGCGGTTATCCATGGATCCCATGGATCTTTATTGTATTCACCCTCTTTTACATCGGAAGTACATTGTTCAGCGATGTATCCAATTTCAATAGCGGTAAGTCTCCGTTGATCAATTCAGTTTTCGGAATATTGCTGACGATGACCGGTGTCCCTTTCTATTGGTACTTTAAAAGAAAAAACAACGATCATGTCATTTCGTAAACACATCACTGCAGTATTGCTTTCCATCCTGTTTATGGAATGCGGTCAAATGGCGTTTGGACAAAACAGCAAAACCGATAGTTTTTATTTGCTCAAACCTGAAGCCGTTTTTGACGGCGAGCAATTGCATCTTCATTGGGACGTGTTGGTGTTCAAAAACAAGATTGAAGCAGCAGGCGCTGCCGATTCCATTAAAATTCCGGCTAATACGATCGTTATCGAATTGAGGGGATGTACGCTGCTGCCCGGACTGATAGAAGGGCATAGCCATTTCTTTCTTCATCCATACAATGAGACCAGTTGGGTGAACCAGGTCATGAAAGAATCCCGGGCTGAGCGAACGGCCCGCGCCACGGTGAATGCGAGGAACACCCTGATGGCTGGATTTACGACCGTCAGGGATCTCGGAACCGAAGGTGCTATGTACGACGATGTAGGATTGAAACAGGCCATTGAAAAGAGAATCATTCCGGGGCCGAGGATGATCTGTGCCACCAGGGCGATCGTCGCCACCGGTAGTTATGGCCCGAAGGTTTTAAGCGCTGATCTGGACGCTTCGCGTGGTGCGGCAGAAGCCGACGGAAAGGACGCCCTGATCAGGGAGGTCAGAACACAAATCGGCAAAGGAGCGGATCTGATCAAAGTATATGCAGATTACTCCTGGGGTCCCGAAAAGGAGGCCGAACCGACTTTTACTCTGGAAGAGTTGAAAGTAGTGGTTGACGTCGCTTCCAGCAGTGGCAGGCAGGTGGTTGCACATGCAACCACGGCAGAGGGTATGCGCAGGGCCATCCTTGCAGGCGTGTCAACAGTTGAACACGGA
>Ga0193728_1000028_pt1 | contig 57488 bp, 47 predicted proteins | sample U1c1metaG_FD_143037 | JGI IMG/M metagenome (GOLD analysis project Ga0193728, IMG submission 143037) | Soil microbial communities from a riparian zone of the East river system, Colorado, United States - U1c1 | ecosystem: Environmental > Terrestrial > Soil > Riparian zone | place: USA: East River... | reverse complement strand
TCCGCCTGTTTTGGCTTGCACGAGCAAACAATGACTGAAGCGGCTAACGTATATAATAGATATTTCATTTTCATTAGTTCACCCTGATCATGTTTGTTGCCGTGGTAAAATCAATCTCCGCCGCGGCAGATTTCAATGAGGTTTCCATCTGCAGCTGTTTTGTTTTTGCATCCTTATAAGCGTCAAAAAAGTCAATGAACTCAAGCAGACTCACCTGTCGCTGTTCATAACTTTGTACCATACCATGAAACAGGTGTTCATAATTTGATGCGAGCGTGGCAGGTTGTTGTTGTTGCAGACCCGAAGCAATCAACAGCTTCCGGTAGGCCGCGGTCACTTCCTGTTCAGCCAGTGTTTGTGCCTGCAGCACCTGCGTTTCAGCCTGTCCTGTGCCCAGATGGGCAGCTCTGATATTACCCTTATTGGTGTTGAGCAAAGGGATGGGCAGCGAAATGCCCAGGCCGTAGTAATTGTTTATGTAGGAGCTTCGTTGGTCGTATTCTACCGCAACCGTAAGGTCTGGAATGGCCAGAGCTTTTTGATAAGATAAATTATGTTGTTGCCAGAGCAGGTTTGTCTTTGCAAGTTGGAGGTCGGGCCTGTTATCCCTCGCGCTATCAAGCAATTGCTGAACATTGAACATTTCGGGGCGAAATGTTATTGAACTGTCTGAAGAAGGGATGAGTATAGTATCTCCCCTGATTTGCAACAAGACATGCAAATCCTTTTGCAGATCCCCGATGCGCACCTCGAGTCCAGCCTGGTCGCTCTGCAGGCTATAGAGAAGCGACTTCACCCGGACGTTTTCTTTTACCGAGATATTGCCCGATTGCAATTGCGCATCCATACCCTTTACCAGGCTTTGAAGAGAAGTGGCCTCTGTAGCATAGATATTGTTTGTTTCCAGTAATTCATGTAAAGTGAAAAAATCTGTCCGCAGCAGGTAGAGCAGGTTGCGCATCACATCATTGAATTGCTGCCTGGCGCTCAGGACGCCATCATTCGAAAGACGGATCAGTTTACTTCTTTTTCCTGCTGTCTTGATCAATTCTTCTATTTGCAGAAATACCTGCCCGTAGTTGTTGTCGTGCCGGAAGAATTTGCCATCGTAAATATTCTGGTCGGTATTCAGGACCGGATTATCCCAGTATTTTGCCTGTTGCGCATAAGCCTGGTTGATGTCGACGTCGTATTTACGGGCGATCAATTCCAGGTTCTTCACCAGGAAAATATTTTCTGCCTCGGGAAGTGTGAGGCGCAGGCTGTCCGGACCGGTCGCGGCATGTGATGAAAGTGCAAGGGATAAACAGATGATTAAGGCAGGAAAGCCTTTCGGTATGCGCATTTTTCCAGGCGAAATTGAGGATGCAAAGCTGCAAAGGAGTTTGGTTAATACATACTTAACATGTGTTAACCCGCAGTTATTGCATCAACCGCATCAGGAGGGCACATTAAAGCGAAAACCCACGCCATGAATGGTTTCCAGGTTTACATCCTGGTCGGTTTTGAAGTGTTTTCTGAGCTTTGTAATGAACACATCCATACTTCTTCCCAGAAAATAATCATCTTTTCCCCAAACATTCAGGAGTACTTCCTCGCGTTTCAGGATCCGGTTGGGATGTTCACAAAGAAATTTAAGCAGGTCGGCCTCTTTTTGAGTAAGGTTAAACTCATTCTTGCCGATGGATAATTTCAGGTTGGTATAGGAGAACCGGATTTTCCCGATAACAAAAGAAACTGACTTTTCAGAATGCATTTTTTTTGTTCTTCTCAGGAATACTTCAATCCGCATAAGCAATTCCGTCATACTGAAGGGCTTGATGATATAGTCATCCGCCCCCGTTTCAAAGCCCCGGATCTTATCCTCTTCCAACGATTTGGCTGTTAGAAATAAGATGGGTACCAGGTCTGTCTGCTGACGTATCTTCTTCGCCACGCTGAAGCCGTCTTTATTGGGCATCATGATGTCGAGCAGGCAGATGTCAAATTCGTCCTTATCGAATTTGTCTATGGCAGACTGGCCATCGGCGCAAAGCACTACTTCATAACCAGCATCCACCAGGTTATCTTTGATCACATAACCCAGGGAAAGATCATCTTCCGCCAGTAACACTTTCGATTTGGTCGTTTGCATATTGATTAATTGAATGGTATGAATAATTTAAATTCAGTGCCGATGCCTGGCAAACTGATCACCCGGATTTTGCCTTCATGGGCGTCTATGATCCGCTTTACAAAATTCAGTCCGAGGCCGAATCCTTTCACATTGTGGATGTTCCCTGTCGGGACCCGGTAAAATTTTTTGAAAATATTTTTGAGGTATTTTTTTTCTATGCCCACTCCATTGTCCTTTATGGAAATAAAGAAATCCGCTTCATCCTTGCCGGTCTCCACTACGATGTAGGGGGGATGCTGCGAGTATTTGAGCGCGTTTTCAAGGATATTGACGATCGCCAGTTCCAGGTGAGCTTCGTCTGCCTGAAGTGGCGGCTGCTGGTCATCCATTTTCACTTCTATTTTTGCGTTGCGCTGGTCGATCAGAGGTTGCACTTTGTTCAAAGCCTGCTCGATCAGCTGATGGGCATCAACGCTTTCTTTGATGATGGGTAATTTTTTGTTTTCTATGGATGCCGCCTTGAGCAGTTGTTCAACCTGGATCTGCAAGTGCTCGGTCTGGTGCTTAATGATGCCGGCATATCGCGACAGGCGCTCGGGCTGACGAATGATATTCTCCATGGCCAGCACGTCCCCGGCGATCTTCATAACGGCCAGGGGTGTTTTGAATTCGTGGGTAAAATTGTTGACGAAATCCTTCTGGATCTCGCTCAGGAATTTTTGCCGGTAAAAATAGAAGAGGCTGACGGCCAGACCGATCAATGCGAGCGAGAGCGCGACAGAGCTGATAATCCAAAAATGCATTTCGCCCAAAATGTATTTTGATCTGTTCGGGAAATAGAGCAGAATATGGTCATATTTCCGGGTAAACACAGGCAGATCGCTGACGGACTGTGAAGCAAACCTTGAGGCGGGCGTTTGAAGGAACTCCTGGTACATGTATCTCCCCGAATCAACACTGTAGGCCCCGATCTTAACATTGGTCAATACGTCGAAGTCTTCCAGTTCATGCTGCATGTAGAAGGCCAGGGAATCTTTTTGGGGGATTGTATCGGCCTTAAAAACAAAATAATCCGGATCTGGATTGTCGATCAATTGCCTGAGGTTGAGGGGGGGATTGTCATTCATCTCCAGGTCTTCAAAAACCCCCCTGATGCTTTTCACCACATTAATATTGAACTGCTGTTTTTCAAAGGAGTATACCTTATTTAGCCAGTAGAGCTGAACAATAACAATCAGAGCAATCAGCACCGTGGCAGAGAGGACAAGCCACCTCAAAATGGATGAACGCATAATTAGAAAGTCGCTGAGCTGCAAAATTGCTTCAGTTATGATTCTCTAAGTTATGAAAATGGTTAACCGGTCGTTAAAGGAATTATTTGATCGGTGAACAACGGAGCAGATCTGTTAACATATGGTTAAGAAACAATATTTTTTCCGGGCAAGGGCTTACGATACATTAGCGCTTTCATTCAACTTAAAAACACCATTATGAAAAAAACCATCCTGATTGCCAGCCTATTATTTTTTTTGGCGGGTACATCCTTTGCCCAAACGGGTAAGCCGGAAAAGGCAAAAACGGCCGCAAAAACAGCTCCAGCCACAAAGGCAACCACTGCGGCAGGACCTGCAAAGAAAGACGGAACGGCAGACATGCGTTACAAAGAAAACAAAGATGCGGCCAAGGCCAAGCCTGCCACCACGCATATGAAGAAAGACGGAACCCCAGACAAAAGATATAAAGAAAATAAAAAGGCCAGTTAAGGGATTATTCAACGCAAAAAGAACGTCAGCCCGGCTGGCGTTTTTTTATGCCCGCCCCGGTTTTCAGGGCCGGAATTGCTGGGAACTATGCAAAACCTTTATTATCTTGTGTGATACCGTAAATTAAATCCAATCAATATGAAAAAGCACTTATTTTCCCTGGTTTTTCTTTTGGCTATTTCCGTCTTCGCCATGGCTGGTCAGATTAACAGGAAACATCCGCGCCATCAGCCACCGAGGCATCATCATCCGCGTCATTTCATTCATCATCCACGCCAGAAGCATGCTCGTCGTCCACACCGTCATCATCCGCATCCTCATCGTTATTAGTGTTTTGCCAGAACCGGTTTCACTTTTTCAGTAACGGTGTCTGCCAATCCTAAGGGTTTACTTTTAGCAAGGTCAACCAAAATAGGGGCTGCAACGAAAATGGACGAATAGGTTCCGGTGATCACGCCGATCAGCATGGCAAAGGCAAATCCTTTGGTGACCTCCCCGCCGACGAGGAAGAGGATCAGCAGCGTGACGAATACTGTCAGCGAAGTCATGATAGTGCGGCTCAAGGTATCATTCACGGCCCTGTTGATGATCTGTGCTTTGGTGGCATTTTTCATGATCCTGCTGTCTTCGCGCACCCGGTCGAACACGATCACGGTATCATTCATGGAAAACCCGATGACCGTAAGCAGGGCGGCAATGAAATGCTGGTCTATTTCCAGGGGGAAGGGCACCACGTCTTTCAGATACGAAAAAACGGCAAGCGTGACGAACACATCATGTAGCAACGCAATGATGGTTCCAAGCGAATACCTCCAGTCGCGGAAGCGTATGAAAATATAAAGGAAGATGATCACCAACGCAAAGATGGTGGCTTTCACCGCACCTGATTTAAGGTCATCTGATATGGATGCCGTCACCTTCTTGGATCCCTGAATGAATTTATTGGTAGCGGTAAAGTCCTGTCTGGCCGTCCCTGCAGGCAGAAAGCCTTTGAGACCCTCATATAATTTTTCCACTACCAGGGAATCTGCGGTCTGACCTTCCTGTTCTACCAGATAGTCCGTGGTGATCTCCAACTGCTGGTTTGAACCGTAGGTCTTTACTTCCGGAAATTTGCCGAAAACCTTGTTCAGCGCGTCTTTCACCGGTTCAGTTTGCACGTTATGGCCAAATTTAACGGTATAACTTCTTCCACCCAGGAATTCAACCCCTTTCTTAAATCCATGGAAATAAGAACTTACTCCCAGGAAGAGTACCACGACAGAAATAACATAAGCCACTTTCCTGTATTCAATGAATTTGAAATTCGCATGCTTAAAAATGCGTTTGGAAATGGGCGTGAAATATTTGAAGTGCCGGTTCTTGTTCGTATAGAAATCGGTGATCAGACGGGATACCAGGATCCCGCAGAACAAAGACAAAAGGATTCCCAGGATCTGGGTTGTAGCAAAACCAAGGACCGGACCCAATCCAAAATAGAAAAGCGTCAGCGCTGTTAACAGCGTGGTAACGTGTGCATCCAGTACGGGCGCCAGCGATCGCTTATACCCATCGTTGACCGCAATCTGGTAACTTTTTCCCCTGGTCAGTTCTTCTTTGATGCGCTCGAAAATAATTACGTTCGTATCTACTGCCATACCGATGGTCAGTACCAAACCAGCGATACCAGGTGCGGTTAAAGTAGCATGCAAAGCGCTCAGTACGCCGATAGTGAAAAGCAGGTTGAGGATGAGTGCAATATTGGCAACCCATCCGGCCGTATTATAATACACCAGCATCAGTGTAAAAATCACCAGGAATGAGATCATGAAAGCCAGGGTGCCGCCATGAACGGCCTCTTTACCCAATGCAGGCCCCACCACCTGATCCTGAACGATCTTTGCGGGAGCGTTGAGTTTTCCCGATTTCAGGATATTGGCAAGGTCCTGTCCTTCCTCCACCGTTTGGGTGGAATTTCTGCCCCTTCCCATGGTAATCCTGGAATTGCCGCCATTGATCTGTTCGCTAACAAACGGTGCTGAGTAAACGATATCATCCAATACAATCGCAATCGGCTTTCCTACATTGTTACCGGTCATCTTGGCCCATTCTTTTTCTCCCTGTTTGTCCATACTCATCTCTACCACAACCTCACCAGTAACAGGATCATAATCCTGCCGGGCATCCTTGATCACGTCGCCTTCAATTTTTGCCTTATCACTATTGGGCACAGTCTTTACCGCGTAAAGTTCAAGATAGTTCAGCAGTTTACCATCGTCATCTCTTTCCGGTTTGCCCCAGAGGAATTTCAGGTCAACCGGGAAATTATTGCGCACGACCGGGTTGGCCAGATATTCATTGATCGTTCCGGTGTCTTTCAAACCAGCCTGCCCGAGAAACGAATAATATTTTGGCTGATTTGTCTTGGGATCTTGTTGCGGTTGCGCAAACCGTATTGACTTGAATAAAGGATTCTGGTTAACTGCAGTGCCGACCGAATCTTTTTGTGTCGTGTCTGTTTTAACTACAGTGCTTGTATCTTTAATACCGTTCAAATAATTCTGCAGGGCCTTATCGGCATTTTGAATCGCGGTGGATAGTTCGCCGATATTATATACTTCGAAAAACTGGAGGTTGGCGGTCGATTGCAGGTATTTGCGCACCCTGTCAGGATCGGTGGCGCCGGCCAGTTCCACGGTAATGATTCCCTTGCTTTCATCCAGGCTGATCAATGGCTGTGCTACTCCGAATTTATCAATACGTTTATACAGTACCTGGTAGGTCTGTTTCATGGCGGCCGAAGCCTGGTCATGGATATAGCTGATCACTGCAGCATCGGAAGATTCGAAAGTGATCTTATTGCGGTTGCTGTTGGCAAAGAGCGGAGCCAGTTTCGCTGCAGGGTTTTGTTCCTTATACGCCTTGGCAAAGAGATCAATAAAATTAGCACCACCACTCGTTAATTTTACCTGTTGTGCGCGGGCAATGGCCTTCAATAAATTGGGGTCTCTGGGATTGTTGGCCAGTCCTTTTAGCAATCCGTCCAATGCGATATCCAGTGTCACGTTGATGCCACCCTGCAGATCGAGGCCGAGGAGCAATTCATTTTCTTTTGATTTCTGATAGGTCGTTCCCCACCAGGTAATTTTAGTATCCTTGGTGCTGTCGAGCAGCTTTTTCAGTCGGCGGTTGTATATTTCGTCAAGGCTGTCTTTGTATAGGGCCTGGGCTTCCTTGTCACCGGGATATTTTCTTTCAGGAGCGGGATAAACGTTGTTTACATAGCGCTTCGCCTTGTCCTTGATGGTCGCTTCGTGTTTGTTGACAAACCAGGTAAAGGAAAGCTGGTAAAGGGAAATGGCAATCAATAAAGCAGCAAAAATGCTAACCAGGGCTTTCATCAGTGTTTCGTTTATTTTTTGGAGCGGCAAAGATAAGTTTTAGAATTGATAATAAAACAATAACCCAATAAGAGGGAATGACCTTCTAAATGCCTGATAATCTTAACAATTTTCAATTTTTCATTGCTTATTTTTGAATTAATTCTTGATCCATGATTCGTCGTTCCCTGGCTTTTTTAATGTTTCAACTTTTTGCATCCTTCATTTGCGCCCCGGCCTTCAGCTTTGCGGGCTCTTTTCTTTTCGGCAATGCTGACAGCAGCGGACCGGCAACCGGACGCGATACAACCATCAAAACGAAGGATTTTTTGGAAACATTAATGATGAAGTACCCGCAGTATTTTAGTAAGATCCTTCAGGGTCGGGATGATTTCCGGGTGCAGATCATTTATACACAAATCGACCGGGACGCATCAAACAATCCTTCTTTTACTGATTTCTATTTCAACGTTGATTCATCGCATTACTTCTATCCGGCTTCCACTGTTAAGATGCCGGTCGCATTGCTGGCCCTGCAAAAAATCAACGAGCTGAGGCTGCCGGGGCTCAACAAGGGCAGCAGCATGGTCACGGAGAAAGGATACAACGGACAAACAGCCGTGTATAATGATCCTGGCACGGCTGATGGCAGACCTTCGGTGGCACAATACGTCAAAAAGATATTCCTGGTGAGCGACAATGATGCCTTTAACAGATTATATGAATTCCTGGGGCAGGAGTATATCAATGAAAGGCTGCACAAGATGGGTTTTACAGACGTGCAGATCAATCACCGGCTTGAAGTGAGCATGACGGAAGACGAAAACCGGCATACTAACCCGGTGAGTTTTTATGATCCGAACGGGAAGCTATTGTACCAGCAACCGGTGCAGTTTAACCAAAAAGGATATATACGAAGAAATGACTCGGTGGGAAAGTCTTATTTCAAGGATGGCCACCTGGTCGATCATGCCATGGATTTTTCCATTAAAAACAGGATCAGCCTGGAGGACTTACATCGCATACTCCGTAGCGTTATATTCCCGGCCAGCGTGCCCGCGGCCCAGCGCTTCAACCTGAGCGATGAGGACATTCGTTTTGTAAGTCAGTACATGTCACAATACCCGGCAGAAACCAGGTTCCCATATTATGACACATCGCAGTTTTGGGACGCCTACGGCAAATTATTATACTGGGGATCGGAGAAAGGAAGCCTGCCCAAATCGATCCGCATTTTTAATAAAGACGGAGACGCTTATGGGTTCCTGACTGATGTCAGTTATTTTGCAGATTTTGACAGGCATATCGAGTTCATGCTAAGCGCAACGATCTATTGCAACGCGGATGGGGTGCTCAATGATGACCAATATGATTACGACAGGGTCGGACTCCCCTTTATGAAGCAGTTGGGCCAGGTAATTTATGAATATGACGCCAGGAGAAGCAGGCCACGGCAGCCGAATCTGCTACCCCTGCGCTTTACTTATGAAAAATAATGCGCATGATGTTTGAACGGCTTCGGATAATGTTGTTTCTTTTTTTGCTAATATTTTTTTCCCTGACGGGCTGCGAAAAGAATACGGATTCGGCATCCAACAAGGCCTACATTGCGATAATCCAGGCGGCTCCAAATGTTCAGCCCCTGGATGTTTCGCTTGCAGGAATTAAATTGACAGCCACGGGTAAATTATTATTCGGGAGCACGACCGGCATTGCTGGTGATCCTTACCTAACGGGCGTTTCGGGCACCAACAACCTGCGGGTGACGCCGAAAGACAGTTTGTATATTGACGGGAATTTATTCCTGCAGATCAACAAATATTATTCGTTGTTTATCTACGACACCCTGCACGCAGGCCAATTAAAGGCCCTGCTATTGGGAGATGCTTTGAATCCTCCGGCAGATACCCTTTCTTCCATGAGGTTTCTTGATCTCGTACCGGATACCGCAATACTGCAGGTATTCATGACGAATGCGAAAGATACTTTTTCCCTCGGCCAGCAAACCTACGTCGGAGAAAATCCGAGTGCGACTCTTTATTCCCGTTTTACAACAGTAAAATCCGGACGGTACAATATGACAGTTGCAGTAGATTCGACCATTGTGTTGCAGGATTCATTGAGTTTTTCAGGAGGAAAGATCTATACTGTTTTCGCCCAGGGATTTCTTAACGGCAGCGGCGAAACGGCGTTGAAAATCGGGGAGGTGAGGCATAATTGAAGTGCCGTCGCGAGTGGTTTATGGCGAGTGGGATGTGGCGAGTGGCTAGTAGGGATTTAATTGTCTACCCTTCATTTTCCCACTAGCTACTCACCATTAACCACTTGCCGCCGGCCACTCGCCAATTATTCTCTATTTTTCCTACCTTCGCCGCGCTAAATTTGAAAATCAATATGCAACTATCGTCTATTCTGAATCGGTTTAGTGAACCTGAGACATTAAAAATGGCCAAACTGGGCCGGGAATTAAGGGCGAAAGGCGTCGACGTCATCGACCTCAGTTTGGGCGAACCTGATTTCGATACGCCGCAGCACATCAAAGATGCAGCCAAGAAAGCCATCGATGATAACTGGAGTCATTATACTCCCGTTTCAGGATTCATGGACCTGCGCGAAGCGATCTGTGCCAAATTTAAACGCGACAACCAGCTTGACTATAAGCCGGAAAATATCGTAGCCTCCACCGGAGCTAAGCAAAGCCTGGCCAACGCCATATTAGCGCTTGTGGATGAGGGTGAGGAAGTGATCATACCCACACCTTATTGGGTCACTTATTCTGAATTAGTCAAAATCGCCAAGGGAAAAGTTGTTGAAGTGCATACTCCACTGGAAGCAGGTTTTAAGATTACACCGGCCCAGCTGGAAGCTGCCATTACGCCCCGGACGAAAGTTTTTCTCTTCTCTTCGCCCTGCAATCCATCCGGAGCGGTGTATAGTAAACCTGAACTTGAAGCGTTGGCAGCGGTGTTCAGGAAACATCCTGGTATTTTTATCATTTCAGACGAGATATATGAATACATCAATTTTGTAGGCAAACATGAAAGCATTGCGCAATTTGCGGATCTCAGGGAAAGAATTGTTATTGTTAATGGGTTGAGCAAGGGATTCGCCATGACCGGTTGGAGGCTTGGGTATATTGCTGCTCCGGTAGAGGTAGCTAAAGCCTGTGAAAAATTACAGGGCCAGTTTACCAGCGGCACTTCATCCATCAGCCAAAAGGCCGGCGTGATCGCTTTGACATCCGATCTGAAACCATCTTTTGACATGGTGGAAGAATTTACGCGCAGAAGAAGAAGAACCCTTGAACTGGTTCAAGAAATTCCCTGTATAAAATGTTTTAAGCCAGAGGGTGCTTTTTATATTTTCCCCGACGTTTCTGCCTATTTCGGCAAAACGGATGGCACCAGCATTATTCGCGGGGCATCTGATTTTAGCATGTACCTGCTGAACACGGCGCATGTATCTTCGGTGATGGGCGACGCGTTCGGCGAACCCAATTGCGTCAGGTTCTCTTTCGCCAACAGCATGCAAAATATCGAAAAGGCCTGGAGCCGCATCAAGGATGCATTGGCGAAACTCAGCTGATCATCAGGCCCTCATTCCTTATTTCCATTAACCTGCCATGCAATGCAATGACCTGGGGCAACACGGCATGTTGCTCATCGTTATAAATGATAAAATCGCAGCGTTGCATTTTTTCTTCTTCTGGCATTTGATTTTTCATCCGGCTGAGCACTTCTTCCCGGCTGATGGCATCGCGTTCCATCGTTCGTTGTATACGCAGATTTTCCGGGGCCGATACGCCTACTACATAATCCAGGTACTGGTCAACGTTACTTTCAAAGATGAGGGCTGCTTCCTTAACGGCATAAGCGGTTTTTTGCCGTTGCATCCACAGGTTTCCATCCCGGATGGTTGCGGGATGGATCAGTGCGTTCAGTTTGTCGAGTTTTACTTTATCCCGGAAGACCTGTGCTGCGATAAAGGGACGGTTTAACCGGCCACGGAGATAGGCATCTGTTCCGAATTCCAGGGTGATTGCCTGCCGGAGGTCAGGGTCTTCATTCATCAGTCTTTTGGCGGCGTCATCTGAATAGTAGACGGGTATGCCCAGCACTTCGAAAATGCCGGCAACCGTACTCTTGCCCGAACCAATGCCGCCCGTAAGTCCGATTTTCAGCACATGAAAAGGAGTGATGAATGAAGTATTGAATCAGCGAAACAGCAATCCGACGTTTATTTTGCCGCCACGACAGACTTATTGATATTCTGCGTCCATTCGATGGAAATCGCTGACTTTTCAATTTTGAGGTAACTGCCCGGACTGGTTTCCATCATCACCGTGCCATCTTCGTTGACCTTGTTCACCGTGCCGTGAATTCCGGCAATGGTTACAATTTTGTCGCCCTTCTGCATGTTCTCCTGGAATTGCTTAGCCTGCTTTGCCTTTTTTTGCTGGGGGCGGATCATAAACAGCCAGAACACGAGGATCATACCACCCAATAAAATAAAGGAAAAACTGCTGCCGCCCGGAGATGCCTGTAATAAAATTACTGATTGAATCATTGTATTATTTTTTTGTGTTCTATTGATGCAGATTAGTTCTTTACCATTTTTTCTTTTCCACTTCCACCTCAAAATGCAGTTCATGGCTTCGGTTACCCCTGGTGTTGGCATACACATACAGGGTTTTGTGGTTAGGCCCGATCCTGCCTTCGCTGTTGAAAGAGGCTTTGATTACGCCTTCCTTTCCCGGGCTGATCGGTTCCTCGGGCTGTTCCGCCACGGTACAACCGCAACTGGGCTGTACTTTTTCAATCACCAGTGGCTGATCACCCGTATTCCTGAAACGAAACGCAACTTCTAATTTTTTTCCCTCGGCGATCCTGCCAAAATTTTTATCGGCAGAATCAAGCCATTCCAGCGTCGTGTATTTGGAACTATCCGCGGTTGCGCGGGTCAATGCCGCCATTTTGTCCGTCGCCGCAGCCTTCTTATCATCGTTTTTACAGGCCGTAAAAACAATAAAGACGGTTAAGATCATGATGAATAAGCGCATGGACGATTTTTTGCAAACCTATAAATAAAAATGAATTAAAAACTATGAGGAAGCTTTAAAATTGATTTTATGCATTTTATCTTCTTTCAGCAGGTCCTTATGAATATTGTCGAGAATGCCATTTACAAAATGTCCGCTTTGAGGCGTACTATAGTCTTTTGCAAGATCAATATACTCGTTGATGGTAACTTTTGGCGGAATGGTTTCAAAATACAAGAACTCGCAAACACCCATTTCCATGAGGATCATATCCAGTGTGGCAATTCTTTCTGCATCCCAGTTTTTTAGTTTTGGTTTGATGAGATCCATGGTCACGGTTTTCTTATCGAGAACGGTCTGCAGCAAACCCTTGCCAAATTCCCATTTTTCCTGGCTCAGCATTTCCTGGAAATTGAAGGATTGGGGACGGCCAAGATAAGTCAGCAGCAACTGGTTCATCATTTCGGCATCATCGTCCCAGTTGGTAAATAGCTCTTCGATATGCGCCTCGAAAACGTCGTTGGTCAGCATGAGATCATTGAAAATGAACTGAAGCATATCCTTTTCTGATTTTTTGTCCCGGCTTTCCAACCCCGTGTATTTCCTGTATTCTTCCAATCCGGCCAGTTCCTGGTATAACTTGCGGGTGAGTTCATTTTGCTGTATTACCTGAGGTTTTTCTGTCTTAAGCGCTTTTTGATAAGATTCATGTTCCAGGATTTTCCAGAGCAGTTCATTGCCGGCGAGTTTGGTATTGACGTTTTTGTCCTGATCGCTGGGCAAATGCTTGGAAGAGCGGAGCCTGGAATCTGTCTCGGCATAGCGGGCCATTTCGGTCAGGAAATAGACAAGATAAACAAAGAGCTGGCGGGTTTGATCAAAATGTTTCTGCAGAATTCTCACAGCTTCTCCGGGTTTTGGTGGTTCCTGTTGAGCTTCCAGCGTATACAGCGTCTGCATCACTTTTACCCGGATATTTCTTCTGCTGATCATTTGATAAGAACTTGTTTGAGGCTGCGAAGATAAGGGATTTTTCCTCCTTCGCTAAAGTTACGGAGGACGAGTCTCACCTTCGCCAAGGCTACGGCGGGCAAAGCCACCTTGGCCAAGGCTGCGGTGGGCGAAGCCCACCTTTGTTAAAGCTACGGCGACTGGATCCAGCCTTCTTTAACTATCCTGCAAGCGGACTTCGTCCGCCGAAGCTTTAGCGTAGGCGGAAAAATTGTCACAATGATTTCAAAACCAGCCCACAACTGCCAAATTCTTCTGACAAGACTCCCGCCCGACTGCCATCTCTTCAATTTTTACTGATTTTTAGTCATTTGGTACAAATTTGGCTTAACTTGCACGCCCTGCACCAACAGGGTATTTATTAATCTATTCACAAAACAAAATCAATACTATTATGGCTAAGAAGTTAGGAATCTCGCCAATTGCGGGCACTAAAAACCGGGTATTTATTAAACCTGCGCCAGCAGAGGAAAAGACATCTGGCGGCATCATCATTCCCGATACCGCTAAGGAAAAACCTCAGCGCGGTGAGGTGGTCGCGGTGAGTGAACTTGATGAAGATGGTAAGAAACCAGTGGTAAAGGTTGGAGATGTTGTGCTTTACGGAAAATATTCCGGCACAGAGATCAGCTATGAAGGACAGGATTTTTTGAGCATGCGTGAATCGGATATCATCGCTAAATTCTAAGAACCGGTTGCTCCCGGGTTTAATCATTTTTCAAACTATTTAAATTAAATCATATTCATTATGGCTAAACAACTTTTCTTCGACATCGAAGCAAGAAATAAAATGAAAAGAGGCGTTGACATCCTGGCCAATGCCGTCAGGGTTACCCTGGGTCCTAAAGGGCGCAATGTGGTGATCGAAAAGAAATTCGGCGCTCCTTCCGTTACCAAAGATGGCGTTACGGTTGCCAAAGAAATTGAACTGGAAGACCTCATTGAAAATATGGGTGCCCAAATGGTTAAGGAAGTAGCTTCCAAGACTGCCGATATTGCCGGCGACGGAACCACAACGGCTACCGTTTTAGCCCAGTCCATTATCGGAGAAGGTTTAAAGAACGTGGCAGCGGGTGCCAATCCTATGGACCTGAAACGCGGTATTGAAAAAGCGGTAAAAGCTGTGGTAGAACATTTGCAAAAGCAATCCCAGACCATCGGCAATGACAGCAAGAAAATTCAGCAGGTTGCTTCTATCTCCTCCAACAATGACGAAAACATCGGCAAATTGATTGCTGAAGCTTTCGGTAAAGTGGGTAAAGAAGGTGTCATCACCGTAGAAGAAGCCAAAGGCACCGATACCACAGTGGATGTGGTAGAAGGTATGCAATTCGATCGCGGATATCTTTCAGCTTATTTTGTAACGAACAGTGAAAAGATGGAAGCCGAACTGCAGAATCCTTATATTCTTATTTATGATAAGAAAATTTCTGCCATGAAAGACATTTTGCACATCCTCGAAAAGGTTGCGCAAAGTAGTCGCCCCCTCTTGATCATTGCGGAAGACCTGGAAGGTGAAGCATTGGCAACCCTGGTTGTGAATAAATTGCGTGGTACGCTGAAAGTGGCTGCTGTCAAGGCGCCAGGTTTTGGAGATCGTCGCAAGGAAATGCTGCAGGATATCGCTACCCTGACCAAGGGTATCGTGATCAGCGAAGAACAAGGATACAAACTCGAAAATGCAGACCTGAGCTATCTGGGTTCCGCATCTTCAGTAACCATTGATAAAGATAACACAACCGTTGTTGGTGGAAAGGGCAAGAAAGAAGATATCGTTGCACGGGTCAACCAGATCAAGGCGCAGATTGAAGTGACGACATCTGATTATGACAAAGAAAAATTACAGGAACGCCTGGCTAAGCTGAGCGGTGGTGTGGCTGTTTTGTATGTTGGTGCTGCAACCGAAATGGAAATGAAGGAAAAGAAGGATCGTGTTGACGACGCGCTTCATGCAACCCGTGCCGCAGTGGAAGAAGGCATTGTTCCCGGAGGTGGCGTGGCATATATTCGTGCCATGGAATCACTGGAAAAACTGAAAGGTGCTAATGAAGATGAAACGACAGGCATCCAGATCGTTAAGCGTGCCGTTGAAGAACCGCTGCGCCAGATCGTGATCAACTGTGGCGTTGAAGGCAGCATCGTGGTTCAGAAAGTGAAAGAAGGAAAGGGCGATTATGGTTTCAATGCACGCACGGAAGTGTACGAAAATTTGTACAAGGCCGGAGTTATTGATCCAACCAAAGTTACCCGTATTGCCCTGGAAAATGCGGCTTCCATTGCAGGTATGTTGCTGACCACAGAATGTGTGGTGGCGGACAAACCTAAGAAGGAAGAGGCGCATGCTCATCCTGGTGGCGCTCCTGGTATGGGCGGAATGGATTATTAATTTCATCGCAGTATTTAGAATAAACGATCCCGCGGGCTTTGCCTGCGGGATTTCTTTTTAAAACTGTTTATCGCTTCTTTGCGTATTTATCAGTAAAGAAATCGATGAACTTTAGATATATTGGGTTGATTACCTTGATCGGTTTATTCACATCAACTTCAGCTATGCCGCAAGCTACTGATGCTTCAAAAACATATCTCGCGCTGGGTGATTCTTATACGATCGGAGAATCAGTTGCTGCAGCTGACCGTTTCCCGATGCAGTTGGTCGCACAAGTGAAGCAAGAGGGAATCCATTTTGATGCGCCTGAAATCATTGCTGTTACCGGGTGGACTACCGGCGATCTGATCCATCATATCGAAAAAAATCCGCCTGAAAAAGAGCGCTATGACCTGGTCAGCCTGTTGATTGGCGTGAATAACCAATACCAGGGAAGAAGCCTGGATCAATACAAGCGGGAATTCGGCCTGCTGCTGGAAAAATCCATCCGTTTCGCCGGCGGTTTGCCTGGTCATGTCGCCGTGCTATCTATTCCGGATTATTCTGTTACGCCCTTTGCGCAGGGAAGCGACCGGGTGGCTATTGCCCACGCAATCGATTCGTTTAACCAAATCAACCGGGCCATATCCTTGCAATACCAGGTGCGCTATATCGATATCACTGAAGAAAGCAGGAAAGCAGGATCAGATGCCGGCCTCGTGGCGGAAGATGGGTTACATTTTTCAGGAAAGGAATACGCGATTTGGGCGGGCAAACTGTCAAAGCTGATCCGGCAGGTCATGGAATAACTCCTCAGGAATATTTTTTAGAGAGGTCAGCGATGGTTTTCTTTTCGAGTATCTTCAGATTGGCATCCCGAACATGGATCATGACTTCATGCAGCCCGCAATTTTTTTCATCGCAGTTCTTGCATTTTTCATAAAAATACAGGCTCACACAAGGTAGTAGGGCAATAGGCCCGTCGAGCAGCCGCATGATGGTGGCCAGGGCAATATCTTTGGGATTCTGGGCAAAATAATAGCCCCCGCCCTTGCCTTTTTTACTTTCCAGGATACCGGCTTTTTTCAACTCCAACAGGATGTTTTCCAGGAATTTCAGGGGGATTTTTTTCTTTTTGGATATTTCCGCGATCAGCACGGGATGTTCCTTGCTCTTGTCTGCCAAATACATGAGGGCCTGAAACGCGTATTGAGATTTTTTCGAAAGCATGTGACACGAATTGGAGTGCAAAGATACGAAGGGGAACAGATTTCGGGATAAATCTAAAACCCCAGCACATCTTTCATCCCCAAAACCCCCTTCTTATTAGAGATAAATTCTGCTGCGAGTACGGCCCCCGCGGCAAAACCTTTACGGCTATGCGCAGTATGGATGATCTCAATATCATCTATTGCGGAACTGTATTTTACTTTGTGGGTGCCAGGCGCGGGGTCAATCCGTTCACTAATGATTTCCAGCTCATCGGTATTGTCACTGATATGGTTCACCCATAATTTTTTCCTGGCAATGCTTTCCAGAATCTGTTCGGCGAGACTGATCGCCGTGCCGCTCGGCGCGTCCTTTTTCTGGGTATGGTGGATCTCCGTCATGCTAATATCATAATCAGCATGGGTTGACATAAGCTGAGCCAGTTTTTTGTTCAGTTCAAAAAAAATATTTACGCCGATACTGAAATTGCTTGCATAAAGCAGGGTTCCGTGTACGGATTCGCAATATTTCCTGGCTTCCTCGTATCGATCCAGCCATCCCGTAGACCCGCACACGACCGGGATACCTGCTTCCAGGCAGGCCATCACATTGCCAAATGCGCTCTGGGGTCCGGTGAATTCAATAGCCGCATCAGCGCCGGCGAGATGGGCTGCATCCAACTCTTTCCTGTTGTCTATATCAATTTTCAAAACCACTTCATGCCCCTTTTGAATCGCCACTTCTTCAATGGTCTTGCCCATTTTACCATATCCAACCAATGCTATGCGCATGTTCAAAATTTTACGAAAATTAGGGAAAAGAGGGGAATGGTGAATAGGGAATGGAGAATAGAGAGTAGAAAATAGAAAATAGTGAACAGGGAGTGGTGAGTCTCGTCACTAATAGATTTCTCTATTTTCTACTCTCTATTCTCTATTCCCTACTGATCATCCTCGACTTTCCTTTATGTATGTCAAAGACGAAGCTGATGCCTGCTGCTGTTGTTCCGGGAAAAAGGGCCGGTTTGATGCTCAGGCTGAGGTCACTGCTTACGTTGAAGTCTTTCAGGTGGGCATCGACGGTAGCATCCACGATCTGAAGGCCCCAGAAAAGCAAAAAGAACAGGGCAGAATAATCCTGATCCTTCCGGAATTCATTGCGATAATTGATCAGGCTGGACGAGGCATAGTCGGACCCGTAGGCTGCTGCCAGCGGACGCAATTTGGGATCCACTTTGTTGAGGCTGTCGCCTGTGCTGCCATTCGTCAGCACAACGAGCGCATACTGGCATTTCTGGTACCAGCTCTTGTTGTAAAAAAAAGTATAGGTGGGTATGCCCAATGCCGCATAAACGATCGGCAGTTTCCAGTATTTCTTGTTGTACACCTGTCCGGCCCCGGGCAGGATGGCAGAATAAAGCGTGGCCTTATGCGGATCGTGAATTTTTTTTCTGACACTGTCTTTTTTTTGCAGGGAATCGATCTTTCCGGACGTGATGATGGAATCGCCTCGCAAGGTAATGGTATCTTTTTGCTGCGACAGCGCAGTCATCTGGAGTAAAGTAAGGCCGAGTACCGTAAAAAAATACTTTACCATCGTCATGAAGCATGCTTAATTAACGGAGAGGCCGATCTGATCCAGTATCTTGTTGAGCTCCTGGAGAGAGTAATACTCGATGGAAATACTGCCATGCCCCTTCCTATTATGATTCAGCTTTACCCTTGTGCTGAAATGAGATGCTAAATTATCTTCAATTTTCTTGAAAGCGTCTGGCAGTGAGGGTTTTACCGAATCTTTAACAGCGGGAAAACCCTTGTATAATTTTCTCACCAGTTCCTCTGTCTGCCGTACAGACAGCTCCTTGTTCTTGATTTCCCGAAAGAGATACAATTGTTTATCCACCGTATCCACATTGATCAGGGCCCTGGCGTGGCCCATGCTCAAATCGTTGTTGCGTACGGCGACCTGGATATCGGGCGGTAATTTCAGCAAGCGGATATAATTCGCTACGGTACTTCTTTCTTTTCCCATCCGTTCAGACACCTGTTCCTGCGTATAATTCAATTCGTCCATCATACGCTTATAGCTAAGCGAAATTTCCATTGCATTCAGATCCTCGCGCTGCAGGTTTTCCAGCAGGGCAAGCTCCAGGAGCTGCAGGTCATTGGCCTGCCGAACATAAGCAGGGATGTCTTTTAGTCCGGCAATTCTTGATGCACGTACACGGCGTTCACCCGAGATCAGCCGGTATTTACCCGATGGGAGTCTGGAAATGGTCACGGGCTGGATGATATCATGCAGTTTGATTGAGGCCGCCAATTCGTTCAGTGCATGCTCATCAAAATCATGTCTTGGCTGTTTGGGATTGGTCTCGATCTGGTCCAGTGGAATGCGGAGTATACCCGTAGCAGCCTCCACCACGGATCCTTTTAAATCGCCGCTGGAGGTTTTCAAATCGGCGTCAATACTTTGCAAAAGAGAACGGATTCCTTTGCCCAGGGCCTCTTTATCTTTTTTATTGGGAGTTGTCATGTGAATGTTTTGTATCGAAAGTTCGTTGTCTGTCATTCCGAGCGAAGCGAGGAATCAGCTGAGCAGGTAAAAAGCGCCTTTGATTGATTTCTCGCTTCGCTCGAAATGACAGGATCCCTCGAAATGACAGGATTCTTTGACTCCCGACTCTATTCGAGTATCCTTTCTTCCTGCTTTATCTTCGTCATGTTATTTTTTTGTAAGACTTCTTTAGCAAGGTTGAGATAATTGGCTGCTCCCTTGCTGTATGCATCATACAAAATCACGGGCTTGCCTACACTAGGGGCCTCGCTGATCTTTGAATTGCGATGAATGATGGTATTGAAAACGATCTCATCGAAATGCTTGCGCACCTCACTCACCACCTGGTTGCAAAGACGCAGTCTGCCGTCGTACATGGTCATCAGGATACCCTCTATGGCCAGTTGGGGATTTAACCTGCTCTGGACAATCTTAACCGTGTTCAACAACTTGCCCAATCCTTCCAAAGCAAAAAATTCAGTCTGCACGGGCACGATGACCGAATCGGCAGCCGTGAGCGCATTTACCGTGATCAATCCCAAAGAAGGAGAGCAGTCAATGATGATAAAATCATAGTCGTTTTTAATCGGCTCCAGGATGCCCTTCAGCACACTTTCCCGGTTTGGGTAATTGATCATTTCAATTTCGGCGCCCACCAGGTCAATATGGGATGGAACCACGTCGAGATTGGGTATTTCAGATTTCAGGATCACGTCCCGGGCAGGCGTATTGTTCACCATGCAGTCGTACAGGCTTTGGGTGATGTTATGCAGGTCGAAGCCTACGCCGGTGGTACTGTTGGCCTGCGGATCCGCATCAACCAGCAGGGTCTTGAATTCCAGCACGGCAAGGCTGGCCGCCAGGTTGATCGCAGATGTGGTTTTGCCCACTCCTCCCTTCTGATTTGCTATACCTATTGTCCTTCCCATGTACATAGCCCTTTCGGACGAACTTTTTATGATGACCAATTGAGGCTCGAGCTGCAATTCAAGCCGGAAATGCCTTCGGGGCAACCCTCGTAAAGATGTCTCCAAACAGCAAAACAACAAAATTTAGTTTTGCCCATTTGGGGATTAACCTGCTCCGCGTTGGCAAAAATACAGCTTCGTCATAAATTGCAGGAACATTCATTCCTCCGGGACGTTATAAGACCACGATGTACGTAATCATTTCAGGAACCAACAGGAAAGGCAGCAATACGATCAGGGTCGCACAACTGTACCAGGAACTGTTGCGGAAAAAAGGCGTCGAAGCGCTCCTGTTGTCATTGGTAGGCATGCCGGTGCTTGAGCGCAATGCCACATTCCAGGAGATTGAAAAAGACATCCTGATACCCGCGGCAAAAATTCATTTCATTTCGCCGGAATATAATGGCAGTATTCCCGGCGTGCTGAAATGTATGTTTGATATCTCCGATGTCAAACGCAGCTGGGCAGGAAAAAAGGCCCTTCTGACCGGGGTTTCAACCGGAAGAGCAGGCAATCTGCGCGGCATGGAGCACCTCACGGGTATCCTGCATTTTATGCGTGTGGTGGTGCATCCGAACAAATTACCTATTTCCATGGTTGATCGTTTATTCAATGGTGAGGATGAGATCGCAGACCGGGCCACTTTGGAGGCTGTCGATCTGCAGTTGGAGGAGTTTACCGGATTTTAAGGGTATTTTTCTTATCATAAGTTAATCTTAATTCATGCGCAACTCAGGATTTATCTGGATCATTATGGTCATCATGCTGTTGCTGGACTTCTACGTTTTCCAGGCAGTAAAATTGGTTAGCCAGGGTGCTTCTTCAAGAATAAAGCTGATCATCCACAGCAGCTATTGGGTCATTTCCATTACGGTCCTGCTGACCCTTGCATTGATCCCACTTATTAATGTTGACAGCTGGCCTAAAAACGTGCGCAATTATATTTTTGCCACCATCCTGGGTCTTTTATTCGCAAAACTCATTGCCGCTGTTTTTTTCCTGGTAGATGACATCAGGAGGCTCTTACAATGGGCAAGCGGTCTATTGTTTTTCAGGCATACAGAAGGTGAAAACCTGAGTGGGGAAGGCATTACACGCTCTTTATTTCTAAGCTGGCTGGGGCTGGCTTTTGGCGGCGGCCTTTTTGCAACACTGATCTACGGGTTTGGCAACAAGTACAATTACCAGATCAATCGCATCAGGCTGGCATTCGATCATTTGCCGGCGTCTTTTAGAGGGCTTAAGATCATTCAGATTTCGGATATCCATTCGGGTAGTTTTACCGACAAGCGGGCGGTTGCGAAAGGGGTGGCAGAAATCCTGAAAGAAAAAGCGGATATCATTTTATTTACCGGCGACCTGGTGAATGACCGGTCCGTAGAAATGGTGGATTATGTTGATCTGTTCAGCACACTCAGGGCTCCGATGGGTGTCTTCTCCACGCTGGGTAACCACGACTATGGAGACTATGCCACATGGGACAGCGATGAAGCAAAACTGGCGAACCTGGAACACCTGAAACAAATACATGCACAAATGGGATGGCGGCTGCTGATGAATGAGCATGTGGTGCTGGAAAAAAACAATGAACAGATCGCCCTGATCGGAATAGAAAACTGGAGCGCCAAAGCACGTTTTCCGAAAAAGGGTAAAATGAATGAAGCTTATCCGGGCGCCGAAAAATACCCGTTCAAGATCCTCATGAGCCATGATCCCAGCCATTGGGATGCGGAAGTGAGGCCCAAATATGGCGATATAGATCTCACGTTGTCAGGCCATACCCATGGCATGCAGTTTGGAATAGAAATACCGGGTTTCAAGTGGAGTCCGGTACAATATGTCTATAAACAATGGGCGGGTTTATATGAAGAGGGCAAACAAAAACTTTACGTAAACCGTGGTTATGGTTTTATCGGATACCCGGGGAGGGTCGGGATTTTGCCGGAGATCACGGTGATAGAACTTGGATAAAAAATTCTGCTCGCTTTAACAACTCATTAGGTTTTTTTAACAATTTCTGACGGTCTCATATCGTTCAACATAAAATATATTTGAATTTATTTTGAACTTAAAACAAGTAATATGAAAACAAAATCAATTGTCTTATCTCTATTCCTGGTAGTCATGACCGTTATGAGTTCTTATGCGCAGGGATTTCATATTGGTATCAAAGGCGGAGCGAACGTAAATAAGATTGAAGGCAGATCTTTCAACGACCAATTCAACTATGGTTTTAGTTTGGGTGGTTTCGCCGAACTCAATTTTACCAAAAAATGGGGAATTCAACCGGAACTATTGTGGAACCAAAGTAAAACAACCACCTCCAGCCAATTTGGCGATATTTATAACAGCATCGGAAGCATACCTAATCGGGATGTCACATTAAATTATTTGAGCATTCCATTGTTGTTAACTTATCGACCCATTCCTATTTTAAGCCTTGTGGCTGGCCCACAATTTGGGATTCTCATGGATCAAAGTCAGAATATCATTGTGAATGGCAGGAATGCCTTCAAAAAAGGCGATTTTTCTGTTATGGGCGGGGCTCAGGTGAATCTGGGTGCTTTCAAAGCGGGCGCCAGGTACTTTATCGGACTAAATGATATTAATGATCTCGGAAATGAGGACCAGTGGAAGAACCAGGGTTTCCAGGTTTATGTTGGATTGAGGTTATTTTAACATCTCTCTTTTTAATCAGTTAAACCTCTGTAACAAGAGGTTTTTTTTATTTATTACAGTAAAGCATGAGCCAAAGCCGGCTCCGTGCTCCTGGGATGACATATCTTCGCGTTTTAGCCTTTTCACGTTTCAAATCCTGTTCGGCACTAATGTTGAGCCATATACATTTCACATTAAAATATAGGATAATTCGATAACAGGTGTTATTTTGTCACGGATAAATCAAATATGAAAGAGACGAATTTTTTCCAAAGGTCTGAAGATGAGATGGATTTCATGCCCATTATTCCATTGAACGAGAGCGACGGCGAAAGCCTTACTGACATTGAGGTACCGAAAGAATTACCGGTCTTGCCCCTCCGGAATACGGTCCTTTTTCCTGGCGTAGTATTGCCAATAACCGTGGGAAGGGACAAAAGCATAAAGGCCGTGAACGATGCGTACAAGGCTGACAAATTGATCGGCGTTTTGGCGCAAAAAGATAGTAGCATTGAAGATCCAGGTGTAACCGACCTGGTGGACGTGGGTACGGTAGCCCGCATCATTAAACTGATCAAGATGCCTGATGGTGGCACAACCGTGATCCTCCAGGGGAAGCGTCGCTTCAAAGTGGGCGCAGTAACCGCTGAAGACCCTTACTTTAAAGCCCAGGTCGTGTTATTACAGGAAGAAGAAGCTCCTAAGGACCAGGATTTTGAAGCCTATGTTTCGAATATCAAGGACCTGGCCGCGCAGATCATTCAGTTATCGCCCAATATTCCTTCAGAAGCTTCGATCATCCTCAAGAATATCGAGAACCCGGCATTCCTGATTCATTTTATTTCCAGTAACCTGAATACTGAGTTGCATGAAAAACAGCAGCTGCTTCAGATACACCATATTAAATCCCGTGCTGACCTGCTCATGCAATTGCTTCAAAGAGAACTGCAGTTTGCTGAACTGAAGAATAAACTTACCAATAAGACAAAGACCGAGCTGGACAAGCAACAGCGCGAATATTTTTTGCAACAGCAGTTGAAAAGTATTAAGGACGAGTTGGGCGGCGATACGAATGAACGGGAGATCAAGGAAATGCAGAAGAAGGCCGATGCAAAGAAATGGCCTCTTGCTGCAAAGGAATTGTTCAAAAAAGGCATCGAGAAACTGGAACGCATGCATGCCAGCACGCCGGATTATTCTGTCGTGTACAATCACCTGGACCTGATGCTGGACCTGCCCTGGCTGGATTATACAGAGGATTCTTATGATCTGAGAAAAGCAAAAAAAGTGCTGGATCATGATCACTATGGCATGGCCAAAGTAAAAGAAAGAATTGTGGAATACCTGGCCGTACTGAAGCTCAAAGGAGATATGAAAAGTCCCATCCTTTGTTTTGTAGGCCCTCCCGGCATTGGCAAAACCTCGCTGGGCAGGAGCATTGCCAATGCCATCGGCAGAAAATATGTACGCATCAGTCTCGGCGGCCTGCATGATGAAAGTGAAATACGCGGACACCGCAAAACCTATATTGGCGCGATGCCCGGAAGGATACTGCAATCCATTCGTAAAATTAAGTCGTCTAACCCGGTCATCATCCTGGATGAGATCGACAAAGTAGGCGCAGATTTCAGGGGCGACCCTTCATCCGCATTGCTGGAAGTATTGGATCCCGAGCAGAACCATACATTTTATGATAATTACCTGGAGCTTGAATACGATCTGAGCAAGGTATTATTTATTGCTACAGCCAATGACATCAACAATATCCAGCCTGCACTCAGGGATCGCCTGGAAATAATAGATTTAAGCGGCTACGCGGTGGAAGAAAAAATTGAGATCGCAAAAAGGCATCTTGTTCCAAAACAAAAAGAAGCTCACGGGTTAAAAAATATCGCCGTCAAAATAAGCGATAACGTACTGGAAAAAATCATCAAAGATTATACGCGCGAAAGCGGAGTACGCGAGTTGGACAGGCAGTTGGCGTCCATGATGCGTTATGAGGCCAAGGAATATGCCATGAAAGAAAAGATCAAGCCCACCATTTCTATCGGTGACGTTGAAAAAGTGCTGGGCAAATCAAAATACAGTAATGACCTGTATAAGGTTGCCAATATGCCGGGCGTAGCTGTGGGACTGGCCTGGACCTATGTAGGAGGAGACATTTTATTTGTAGAGACCAGCCTGAGTGATGGTAAAGGGGAGTTGAAGCTGACGGGAAACCTGGGAAATGTGATGAAGGAAAGCGCGACGACGGCCCTTACCTACCTGCAGTCGAATGCCAGAAAATACGATATTGATCCTGAGATCTACCAGAAAAAAACTTTGCATGTACACGTTCCAGAGGGCGCTGTACCCAAGGATGGTCCGAGCGCCGGCGTCACCATGATGAGTTCGATCGCTTCAGCCATCACCGGAAAAAGGGTGAAACCATATCTCGCGATGACGGGAGAGATCACCTTGCGCGGACAAGTGCTGCCTGTCGGTGGAATAAAAGAAAAAGTGCTCGCAGCCAAGCGTGCAGGATTAAAAGAAATTATCCTGTGCTGGCAAAATGAAAAAGATATTGGAGAAATTGATTCCAGTTTTATCAAAGGCCTTAAGTTTCATTACGTTAAAACCATGCAACAGGTTTTGGAACTGGCCCTGGTTTGATTCGGGGTTTTCACATTTATTTAAGAAACTATTTCAACTTCCCGATGTTATTTATACAACGCAACAAGATTTTCATGTTGGTTGTTTTAAGGGTTAAAAAGAATTCCTCCATGTCTATGGAGGAATTTTTTTTATATATAAGGTTCACTGAGTGTGGACATACTGTCTTTTTCGGCCTTAAAAGCTTCTCTTGGTCTCAGTCCCAGCAGTTCAAACATCACATGGTCTTCCTCGAGAGATGGATTGGGCGTAGTCAATAATTTTTCTCCGGCAAAAATTGAATTGGCTCCGGCCAAAAAGCAAAAAGCCTGTTCCGAAATGCTCATTTCCGTTCGTCCGGCGCTTAATCTGACCATGGTCGCCGGCATCAGGATTCGGGCGGTCGCGATCATCCGAACCATATCCCAGATATCTACTTTGGGATTGTTTTCCAGGGGCGTTCCTTTAACACGCACAAGTGCATTGATGGGTACACTTTCCGGGTGCTCAGGCAGGGTGGCCAGGGTGTGAAGCATAGCCATGCGATCTTCATGTTTTTCGCCGAGCCCGATGATTCCCCCGCAACAAACCGTGACGCCCGCTTTTCGTACGTGCTCCAGCGTTTGCAAACGGTCGTCATAAGTCCTGGTGCTGATAATTTCTTTGTAATAGGAGGAAGAGGTGTCCAGGTTATGGTTGTATGCATACAATCCCGCATCCGCAAGTTTTTGTGCCTGTTCTTCATTCAACATGCCCAGGGTGCAGCAGACTTCCATACCTAGCCCATTCACCTGCTTAACCATATCGAGCACCCGGTCAAAATCCCTGTTATCGCGCACTTCGCGCCATGCGGCTCCCATACAAAAACGGGTAGACCCGGCATCCCTTGCCTTTTCTGCATATTTCAATACCTCATCGGTTTGCATGAGTGACTGAACAGAAACATCGGTATGATACCTGGCCGCCTGGGGACAATAGGCGCAATCTTCAGGACAACCTCCGGTTTTAATCGATAACAATGTACATACCTGAACTTCTGCGGTGTCATTATATTCACGGTGCACAGAAGCCGCGCGGTAGATCAAATCAAGCAAAGCTGTATTGTATATATCCTGTACTTCCTTCAGTGACCAGTTATTGCGAATCATGAGCTTTTGTTATCTTTCAATTTTAATAAAGATACCCACAAATTTATATTTATAAATGGATAATCAGGGCCCGGATATCAAATTAAACAGGGGAACCAAATTTTTCCGGAAACATCTGTTTACAAAATTCTTCTGCCTGATCCTGCTCGTTTTTGGCATTAATCTTTTCTTCAGAAAAAATCAGCAATTTGCTGATGCGTATGCGCAATGGCTCAACTACAACCAGCTATACGTTGATCAGGATAAATTGCATATAAAAACCAGCAGGCTCGTCGGTGACTCCATTGAAATTGAGCTCGAAGGGGCCATTTTACATGAAAGCCAAAACGATATCAGCCTTTTTTCCGGCAACCGGTTGATCAGCGCCCAACAAGCTTATAGAAAAAAAATAAAATTCAAACGCCCGACAGGCGAAACAGCCCGTCTCGCTATGGTTATTAACGGAGATGTAGACACGATTTTCCTGAATGTTGACTACGATCCGGAAACCGGGCCCGGCGGGAAGAAAGAAAACCAGTATGAGTTCACGACCAATACCCTGGTGAATCCGGGTCAATTGTATGGCGTGAAGGATTGGGCAATTGGGGGATGGGGAGATGAGACGGCAAGTATACGGGAAGAAACGCGGCGGATATTGAACGATTCTGTTCATGTGATTGCCAATGAAAAAAGCACTGAAAAGATCCTGAAGCTGGCCAGTTTCATATTGCGGAGGACCTATGGACATGAAGGTGAGCCCAACAATGAGCTTGCCCGCATGCATCCATTAAAGCAGTTAAGGTATGTTGAGGCGGGTAAATCCAAACTCTGGTGCGGCAATTTCTCTTCTATTTTTTCCTTTCTGGCTACTTCGGCAGGATTACCGGTCAGATTGGTTTCCTGTGGCAAAACCGACGGGGCGTATACAAATGGTATACATGTTTTTTGCGAGGTATTTTTGAAAGAAAAACAGGAATGGGTTTATGTTGACCTGACTTCGCGAAATATTCTCACACGGTATCACAGCAAATGGCTCAACGTTATTGATGTGCAAAGGTTGCTCAGATACCCGATCGTGGATACAGGCTGGGTAGCCTGGCACTATGAAAAGGACAGTTTGTTTGAAACCCCCTTTTACAAAGTAGCCGCCTTACCGGCATATTATTTCCATGCCAACAATCGTTTTGTTTTTTACTATAGCGATTTCCTGCAGATCATGGAGCCAAAAAATATTTTCCGCAGGGCGGCTAAATTTTTCTATACCCGTCCTTATTATGCGACGTATTCCGACAATGCCAGGACGGTGAACTTCGCCTTATATCTCAGGATTTTTTCTGGTTATTTGCTCGTCCTGCTCCTGCTCCTTTTTCTTTTCCGGCTGATCAAAAATAACTGAGGTTGGTTTTAGGTGTCAAGGCGAGCAGGGTTTCATACATCAGTTGTATGGTTTGTTCAATATCTCTTTTGTGGAGCATTTCAACCGTCGTGTGCATATACCGGAGCGGAATAGAAATGAGCACTGAAGGACAGCCATCATTTGCATAGGCAAAGGAATCGGTATCAGTGCCAGTGCTGCGCGACACGGCCCTGTACTGAACAGGGATCTTCTTTTTTTCTGCCGTCTCCTTTACGAGGTCCAATAATTTATTGTGCACTGCCGGTCCATATGCCAGGGAAGGTCCCTTGCCGCAGGTGATATCTCCTTCAATGATCTTGTTCACCATCGGGGTGGCGGTATCGTGTGTAACATCCGTGATGATGGCTATATCCGGCTTAATGCGACGGGCGATCATTTCAGCGCCCCGCAGACCGACTTCTTCCTGTACCGCATTAACGATGTACAAACCAAAAGGAAGCTGTTTCTTATTTTCTTTGAGTAACCTCGCCACTTCTGCAATCATAAAGCCCCCAATGCGGTTGTCAAATGCGCGGCCAATATAATAATCATGGGCCAGTTCATCGAACCCTTCCTGGTAGGTAGCCACGGAGCCGATATGGATGCCGAGTGCCTCAACTTCTTTTTTATTTCTTGCACCACAATCAAGAAAGAGATTGTCAACCTTGGGTTGTGGTTCTTTCGATTCCGGATTGCCCAGCCTCGTGTGAATGGCGGGCCAGCCAAAGACGGCCTTGACTGCTCCTTTTTCCCCATGAACAAAAACGCGTTGACCCGGAGCGATTTGGTGGTCAACCCCTCCATTGCGTTTCAGGTAAATCAATCCGTCGGGGTTGATATAGTTGACAAACCAGCTGATTTCATCTGCATGCGCTTCCAACACGACCTTAAAAGCGGCTTTGGGATTAATAACGCCAACTGCGGTGCCATAGGGATCCGTTATATAAGAATTGATGTATGGCTTGAGGTAATCGAGCCATAGCTTTTGTCCCTTTGATTCAAATCCAACGGGGGAAGGATTGTTGACATAAGTCTTGAGAAAGGAAAGCGCATCGCTTGTCAGTACAGATTTATTTTTTCCAATCGTTCTTGCTGTTTTTGCCATGTATTGGTTTTTGAATGCTCAAAAGTAGTTAAATCCCAAAGATAAGCATGAGCGGACCCGAAAGCATCATCAGTCCGTCAAGCACAAAATAGTACAGGTAGTCGGAAAAGTTTTTTTTGGCATGCGCATACAATACCAGCAGGATGAGTCCGGGGACCAGGAGCAGGATGATGGTGCGATTTGAATAGCCATACCATGCCAGTGCCAGTGTGGCCGCGGTAAATAAACACAAAGAAATGATAAAAAGCACATTGATCCCTTTTTCTCCGAAATAGGTGACCATACTGCGGATTCCATCATGCTTGTCATCTTCCCGGTCGCGATAATCAAATAATATGCATATGGCGTAGATCAATCCGAAACGCCCGGCAGCAAAGATCCAGAAAACAGGTTGTATGGTTTGCCCCGCAATGAAAATGGGCAGGAGCGTGGTGGCGAATGTCCACACAAAGGCGAGAAAGAGGGTTTTGCCAATGGCCACTTTCTTTAATTTTGCAAAGAACGGAAGTGGAATCTTCGGCGCGGAGTACAGAAAGGTGACGAATGAAACAAATAACAGGGCCAGCCAGTGTTGCCGGATGGGGAAAAAGCAAATGGCCGTGCCTGTGAGTCCGATAAAATACAGGGCCAGATGCCAGCTCCTGCTTTTTTGCGCCCATTGAATCCGTCGCGAAAAGGATTGGGATGCGGGCGTCAGGTACCAATGAAAATTATAGCTGCACATGGTGGAGAAAAAGACAAAGGCCGACACAATGAAAGCTGGCTTGTTATGCAGCAATAAGGCATGTGTTTGATAAACCATCAACACAGCACATAAGGAAATATACAGGCTGCTAAAAACAAAGAAGTCAAATAATTTTCGAAGAAGGGTCAAAGCGTGCCGGTGGTTTATGGACTTTCAATCACGATGATCGGAGAAGAAATGGTGTCACTTTTATTTCCGACTCTGTCAACCACGGCAAATTTAAAGCGGATGGTGTCGTTTTGGGTATCGCTCTGATGCAGGTAAGTATAGTCCAGGGTAAATTGAAACTCACCTTCATTCTTATCCGGAAATTCCGGAATGGGGCTCACCAGGGTGTCGGCACTCGCTGTGCCGGGAGGCAACTGTTGTTGATTGAGTCGGTTACGAATGGCTATAAAACTGCCCTGGCCCAGTTTACCGTCTTTTTGTGTGAATTTCAGCATGGCTTGCATGCTGCCGCCCACGGGGACGGGCGAGTTGATGGATTCAATGCTGATCTGTGGCTTGGTCTGGTATTTACTCTTATTACATGTCACGCCCAGCAGCACTAAAACACCGGGTAACAGTAAATGACTGATTTTCATAAAGATGATTTGCTGTATACAAACCTACGTCGTTTTTGCTGAAAAGGTTTACTATTGTGCAATTTTTTGCATTTCCGTGAGCGGAATATCCAGCTTAACCCAGCATCATAATCCTTGCAGATGATAAAGGATTTTCCAGGTAATGTATTCGAGGCCGGTTCAGCCGAATTTCCAGGTTATTGCCTGGAACTTTTTCGTTTTCAATACCAGCACAATCCCATCTATAGGGCATATATTGACCAGTTGGGCATTGATCCGGCGGCCATTCACTCGATCACCGGGATTCCTTTCCTCCCCATAGAATTTTTCAAGACGCAGCAGGTGCAAACAACCTCTTTCCACCCTGAAATGGTTTTTGAAAGCAGTGGCACGTCAAAATCGATTCCGGCCAGACATTATGTGAAAGATTTGTCCATCTACCGCGAGAGCTTTGTCCGGGGCTTTGAACATTTTTATGGACCGGTAAAGGATTATTGTGTCATTGGCTTGTTGCCTTCCTATCTCGAAAGACAGGGTTCTTCCCTCGTGATGATGGTAGACGAAATGATCAGGATGAGCGCGGATCCGCACAGTGGTTTTTATCTTGATGACCACGCTCAGCTGGCCGGTCTATTGCAGGAGCTTGAAACCAGGGGCAGGAAAACATTGCTGATCGGTGTTACTTTTGCCCTGCTGGATTTTGCCGAACGGTTTTCAATGAGGCTGAATCATACTATTGTCATGGAAACCGGCGGCATGAAAGGAAGACGGTTCGAAATGACCCGTGCCGAAGTACATGATATCCTGAAACGGCGTTTGGGCCTGCAGGTGGTTCATTCAGAATACGGGATGACGGAGTTGCTGTCGCAGGCGTATTCAAAAGGCGAAGGCATTTTTTTGACGGTTCCCTGGATGCGTGTGCTTGTCAGGAATGAAGATGATCCCTTTGATGTTCAGGAACAGGGAACGGGTATCGCCAACATCATTGATCTGGCCAATCTTTATTCCTGCTCATTCATTGCAACGCAGGATATAACCAGAGTATTTGATGATAAATCCTTTGAAATAACCGGAAGGGTGGATAACAGCGATTTGCGCGGTTGCAGCTTGCTGGTTGTTTGACCATTAACAGAATGAATATGAAGGAAACGATTATCATCATATTGATCATGGCGCTGTATTTGTTTGTTTCTTACAAACTGCATATGGTGATGCACAGGGCGAACAGGTTTTATTTTTTAATCCTGTCGATTGCCTATTTTCTCTTTACTTTCTATTTGTTTGACCTGTTGATTTATCTCCGGAATGTTTTATGCGACCATAAAATTTATCTTGATTTTGGCCACTCTGATGCAGGATTGGTGGAAGTCATGCTGGTCTGTTACGTGCTCGCGGTGATCAACATGATCATCATTTGTGTAAGGAGGTTCCTGCACGACTGAACGGTTTATTGGTATTTTACATCCATAAAACCGGTGCATGAAATGGTGGATTTTTTTGCACTGCTTTCAAGTGCAAGTTCGATCATGCGGATCGTATTGAATCCATGTTCGGGTTTTTCTTTAAGAGGCTGGCCTTCGGCAATGGTTTTGTACAGGTTCAAGTAATAGAATCCGAAACTGCCACGGAGGGTCGGATATTTTTCTTTAATGACTTTGCCTTCGATTTCCGTATGCAGCAATCCCCAAAAATCTGCAGGTTCTTCTCCCCAGTGCGGAATATTGGGCAATACGCCTGCCTTCAGCAGCGCTTCCTGCGGATCTTCTCCATATTTTATGAAGGAACCTTTGGTGCCATGGATCATATACCTGGGACCCATCTCACGGACAAGCATACTTGATTCCAGGATCACTTTGGTAAATCCATAGTCGAGGCGGAGATCGAAATAATCGTCAACCCGGGCATGCGGTCTTTGCCTGCGCACATCCGCAGTGACCGTTTGAGGAATGCCAAAAAGGTACAATGCCTGGTCGATCAGGTGAGAGCCGAGGTCATAGAGGATACCGCTCCCCGGTATGGGTTCCTCCCGCCAGGCGTTGGGTTTCGCCTCCGGCCGGTAGCGGTCATAGTGTCCTTCGTATTCCGCGACTTCGCCCAATAGTTTTTCATGCAGGATCTTCTTCATGGTAAGGAAATCACCCACATACCTTCTGTTATGGAAAACACTCAGCACTTTGCTGGTCCGTTTGGAGAGATCAACCAATGCCCTCGCTTCGTCGGTGGTGATGGTGAAGGGTTTTTCGAGTACGACATGTTTGCCGGCGAGTAATGCTTTTTCTGCATAAGGGAAATGCGTATCATTAGGACTCGTGATCACGATGAGGTCCAATTCCGCATCCGATACCATGTCGTCGATAGTCCTGACCAGTCTGACGAAAGGATATTTTTCCTGTGAGAGGTTGTTGTGCCGCTCCAGCACAGACACGAGTTGATATTCCTCCATCGTGCTGATAAACGGCAGGTGCATCACCTGGGCTGCAATGCCGTAGCCGACCATTCCGACTTTTATGGGTTGCATGTGAGTTTACAGTTTACAGTTGACAGTTGGCCGATGATCGATGGCCGTTGGCCGACCTTAATCGGAAGTCGCCTCTTACTCACTATTCTCTATTTTCTATTCTCTATTCTCTTATTATTCATTCAAGATAACAAAATCCAACAATACGGTTTGTAGAATCGGGAAAAATTTAAGTTTCCGGTGCAGCATTCGATCGGTTATATTCGCAAATTGATTTTACCTTAGGAACAATGCGGAGCGGGGTTTTGTTAATATATGGGGATGATTCATGATTTCATCGATAGAAAAATTAGTTTTGTCGCAATCCCGGTTGCTGAACCGGGAGTTGCCCTATTTTCGGAAACATTTATACAAGAGGTCATTCTTTATGATCCTGAATAAAATACATTCATTTAACCAACTCTAACGAACATGTCAATCAACAAAACGCCTGCCTGCTTTCCAAGGTTGAACCTGCTCCCGGGAGCGATCGCTTTCATGATGCTGTTTTTTGCCTGTAAACAAACAGAAGCCCCCGTCGTGATAGAAAAGCCGGACGACAACCGGTTTACAAAATCCGTACTTACGCAGGGGCTGGATGAGCCGATGGAATTCAACTTCATAGACAACGATCGGATACTGATCATAGAAAGGAAGGGTGGCGTAAAGATCCTGGATCCAAAGACAAAAGAGATCAAACTGATCGCAACCATTCCCGTGAACACGAAATATACAAGCAAGGAAGGCGCGGTGAGCGAAGCAGAGGAAGGTTTGGTCGGTTTGGCCGTGCACCCCAAATTCAGCGAAAACCATTGGGTCTATTTGTATTATGCCGACCCCGACACGCCTTTGCATGTGCTTGGCCGTTGGGAGCTGCATGGCGATTCGCTGTATCCCGGATCGAAAAAAATTGTCCTCGAGATCCCAACCCAGCGCGAAGTATGCTGTCATACCGGCGGCGGGATGGTGTTCGACAACCAGGCGAATCTTTACCTGACTGTTGGCAACAATACCTGGAATCCTCCCGATGGTACCACTTCGATGGATGAAAGGCCGGGACGTGAGAGCTTTGATGACCAGCGGGGATCTGGAAATACCAATAACCTGCACGGAAAGATCCTGCGCATCCATCCTGAGAATGATGGCAGCTATACCATACCTGAAGGAAACCTCTTTCCCAAAGGAACGCCAAAGACCCGCCCCGAAATCTATGTGATGGGCGACCGCAATCCATGGCGGGTGTCGGTCGACAGCAAAACGGGATTTTTATATTGGGGTGAAGTAGGTCCGGATGCCTCGCAGGATTCCATCTGGGGGTCGAGGGGTTATGACGAATACAACCAGGCACGCAAGGCAGGCTATTTTGGCTGGCCCTATTTTATCGGAGATAATCAGACTTATGCGAAATATAATCCGGAAACAAAAACTTATGGCCCAAGAAGCGATCCCAATCATCCCGTTAATAATTCTCCCAATAATAATGGATTGAAAGAACTGCCACTCCCGCAAAAACCCTTGATCTGGTATCCTTATGCGAAATCAGACAGTTTTCCTTTGCTTGGAAGTTCCGGGAGGTCCGCAACCGGCGGACCGGTATTCAGAAAGGCGGACTTTGCGAATGCAAAAAGGCCTTTCCCGGAGTATTATGAAGGTAAGTGGCTGATCACGGATTTCATGAGGGGTTGGATCATGTCGGTTAGCATGGACGAGGCTGGAAATTATAAATCCATGGAACAGTTCCTGCCCAATGAAAATTTCAGCAGCGCAATCGATATGAAATTCGGCCCCCAGGGCGATTTGTTCATATTGGAATACGGTTCCGCCTGGTTCAGGGGTAATGCGAATTCTGCAGTGGTGAAGATTGAATACAATGGAGGCAACCGTAAGCCTGTTGTAGAGGCTAGCGCCGACAAAACTGCCGGCGCCGTTCCCTTTACCGTGAAATTGTCATCGCAGGGAACAAAGGATTTTGATCGGTACGATTCGAACGCACTGAAATATGAATGGAAGGTTGTATCGGGCGCTCAAACCGTAAAGACCTCTGCGGAACCCAATACAAGCATTACGCTTGATCAGCCAGGCACCTACCAGTGCATACTAACGGTAACGGATACCAAGGGAGAGGCCAACAGCAAAACCGTCGAACTTCAGGCCGGCAATGAACCGCCGGATGTTTCATTGAATATTACCAAAGGGAATAAGACCTTCTTCTTTCCCGGACAACCGGTGGAATATGCGATCGACATAAAGGATAAGGAAGATGGATCTGTGGCAGATGGTAAGATCAAGGCAGACCAGGTCGCGGTAAGTTTCGATTATGTTCCTCAGGGATTTGACCTGATAGAAATCTCGCAACACCATCGCGCAGCCGAAGAGAAAGCTGGTTTCTCGGCGGGTCTCTACCTGATCAATGGAAGCGATTGTAAAACCTGCCATATGCTCAGTACCAAATCGGTTGGCCCGAGCTTCATGGATGTTGCGACAAAATATAAAAACGATGCCAAGGCACCGGGCGTATTAGCCAACAAAATTATTTCAGGTGGCAGCGGGGTATGGGGAGAACATGCGATGGCCGGCCATCCGCAGTTGTCGCAACAGCAGGCAGGTTATATGGTGAAATATATCCTGGGACTTTCTCAAAAAGAATCTTCGGTCAAATCGTTGCCACTGAAGGGCAGCTACCAGCCAACTGTTCCGACTGGAGAGAATGGCAAGGGAGGATTCTTGTTCAGGGCCGCATACACCGACAGAGGCAGCGGCTCGATGGGCAGCCAGTCATCAGAAGTAAAGATCGCCCTCCGAAACCCTGCGGTTGACCCTGAAAATGCCGATGAAAAGAAAGGAACAGAGGTCCTGATCACGCCGAGCAAATCTTTCTTCATGAAAGGTAACGGATCCTATCTTGGCTTCAACAATATTGATTTGTCGGGCATCAAACAGATTGAATTTTCGGCCACGGTTACGCCACAGTCAGGATCTATCGGTGGTACGATTGAAGTGCACCTGGATGCACCGGATGGAAAACTGATTGGCCAGACAGCATTTTTGGTTTCCAAACCGATCGACTATGCGCGATTCTTCGAAAACAGCGGAGGAAAGGGTAAAGGCAAAGCGCCGGCGAAGAAAAAAGCTGCGTCAGCAGCCGACTTTGATTTTGATGTGTTCAGAAAAATGCTTGCTGTCAAAGCGCCGGCCACGATCAGTCCAACGGAAGGGGTTCACAAAGTATACATTGTCTGCAAAAACGATAAGGCAACCGACAACGCCATTTTGATGGATATGATAGAAATTAATTTTCAGAATAAATCCGGTGGGGCGCCGCCGGCTGTCAAATAATATTATCAATCTTAAAATAACTGATCATGCACAACAGAAGAGTGTTCCTGAAAAATACCGGGGCCATGGCCCTCGGCGGTTTGTTGCTTTCGAAAAAGGCAAGCGCCTTCATGCTTGATGGCATGGCTGCCCATCCAGTGGGGTTGCAATTGTTCACTTTATTCAGTGTGATGGATAAGGATGTTCCCGGCTCGCTGAAAAAAGTAGCTGAGATCGGGTATAAGGAAATTGAATCCGCCTTCAGCATGAAGGGAGGTTATTATGGACTGAAGCCAAAGGAATTCGCTGCACTGGTTAAAGATTCCGGCTTGTCATGGCAGTCGCACCATGTGCTCGGCGCCCCGTTTAAAATGCCACCCGGCGGGATCAAAATACCCGGAGGCGATACAACGCGTCGTTTTAATCCCCCGCCCATGCGCAACCTGAAAGAGAACCACCAGCAACTGGTAGACGAGGCTGCCTCGGGTGGCGTGAACTACCTGGTGTGTGCCAATATTTCACATGGCAGTACTGCCGACATCAAGGAAGCGGTAACCGTTTTGAATAAATCCGGTGAAGCGTGTAAGAAAGCCGGGATCGTTTTTGCCTACCACAACCACACCAGCGAGTTTGATACAGTGGATGGCGTTATCCCCTATGATGTTTTTCTATCAGAAACTGGTGCAGACACGGTAAAAATGGAACTCGATCTGGGTTGGGCTACCAAGGCGGGCAAAGACCCTGTTGAGCTATTCAAACAGCATCCGGGACGCTTTCCGTTATGGCATGTGAAAGACCTGGATAAAAACAAAGAACCAACTGAAATCGGTACGGGTTCCGTAGATTTCAAACGGATCTTTGATAATGCCGGCTCCTCGGGCATGAAACATTTTTTTGTAGAACAGGATGGCGCGCCAAGGCCTTTTGAAAATATCGCGACGAGTTTTAATAATTTGAGCAAAATGTTGGCGTAAGATAACGCCCTGATCGCTTATCATTGAAGTACCATGAAGCAGATATATTTGTCTTTTATTGGATGGCTCATCTGTTGTACATCTCTGGGTCAACCGTCGATGTTTTTTAGCGGCAAAATAATCAATTCGCGATCCGAGCCCATCGCCGGCGCATCCATTGTTTTGTTGAATACCCAAACCGGCACCCTTAGCGATTCAATGGGCAATTTCCGGATCGGCCATCTTGCTTCCGGAAAATATATTGTTCATTTCACGGCCATAGGCTTCGTGTCGCAGGACAAAGAAATAATGCTGGGAGGAACAGCTCCTTCCGGGTTGCAGGTTGTCCTTTATGATAACGCAACGCACCTCGATGCGGTCATGGTGACCGCAGAAAAAAGAGAGGAACTCTTGCAACAAGTGCCAGCCAGCATTTCATCCCTTTCGGCAAAGCAGGTCTCGGAATACCGTTTATGGAACAGCAAAGACCTGACGGCCATTGTTCCCAATTTATATTCGGCCAATCCGGGTGACCAGCGCAATGTGACTTCCATCAGGGGGATCACGTCTACTTCCTACGACCCGGCAGTAGCCACTTATGTCGATGGCGTGAACCAGTTTACGCTGGACAGCTATATCGCCCAGCTCTTTGATGTGGAACGCATCGAAGTGCTGCGCGGGCCACAGGGAACCCTATACGGAAGGAATGCCATGGGTGGGGTGATCAACATCATAACGAAACCGCCGGTGAATCACCCTGATGGATATGCGGAAATAAGTATAGGCAATTATGGAACGCAAAGGTTTAGCGCGGGATTCCGGGCACCGCTCGTTAAGGACAAGCTCTTTTTTGGCGTCGCAGCCATGTACGAACACCTGGATGGATTTTATGAAAATGATTACAACCATTCCAAATTCGACAGGCAGCATGGTTTCAGCGGAAATTATTATCTGAAATGGCTGGCTTCAGGACAATGGAACATATTGGTCAATGTAAAACAGCAGATCAACAGGAACGATGGCGTATTTCCCCTGGCGCCCAGCGTCACGGATGCCTTTGCCAACCCTTATGTTGTGAATCAGAATGCGGTGACCAGGATGGTGGATAATACCCTGAATGCCTCTTTGTCTGCCAACTATTCGGGACCCTCTTTCAATTTTAGTTCACAAACTGCTTTTCAATCTAACCTCCGCTACTACCGCGATCCCATCGACGCTGATTTTTCGCCCATTGACGGTGTTACCATCATTAACAATTATGGCAAACCATGGAACAAAGTAAAAGTCTGGACGCAGGAGTTCAAATTTACTTCGCCGGCCAATACGATTTCTCCATTGAACTGGACGGCAGGTGCGTATTTTTTTTACCAGGACAATCCGAATAAACAGGCTACGCATTTTGGAAAAGATGGTTTGTTGGTGGGGGCACCGGATTCTAATTTCTCCATCATCAATACCACAAAAACGAAGTGGCTGGGTATGGCATTTTATGCACAGGCAACCTATTCATTCTTTAAAAAATTGGATCTCACGGCCGGGTTTAGATTTGATTACGAAGAGGACCGCCAGGAAGTACTCGGCCAATACCAGAAAGACCCGGATCCAAATCCGGTTTTTGATACGCAGCCGGATACATCGGGCAAAACCCGGTTCAATGCCATTTCACCCAAACTGGGACTGGCCTACCGGCTAACGGGAACCAATAATGTCTATATGACTTATAGCAGGGGATTCAGGGCGGGTGGATTGACCCCGTTGTCATCCGATCCGTCACAGCCTCCTTTGTATGCATACAAACCAGAGTACAGCAACAATATTGAAATAGGCAGTAAAAACAGTTTTTTGAACAACCGCCTCAGGGTAAACCTTGCTTTATTTTACTCCCAGATCACCGACGCGCAGGTGCCGACGCTGGTGCTGCCCGATGCCATTACCGTGATCAAAAATGCCGGCAGGTTGAACAGCAAGGGCCTGGAGCTTGAACTGGCCGCCATTCCGGTCAAAGGGCTCGAAGCGAATTATAGTTTTGGTTATACGCATGCTACCTATGATGCATTAAGCCTTTCACAAAATGGCGGCACGACGGATCTTGCGGGGAAAAGACAGATATTTACGCCGGACTTTACTTCCATGCTGGCTTTGCAATACGGCTATACGTTCGCCGGTAAAGCGGTTCTAAGATTGGTCATCCGGGGAGAATGGATAGAACTGGGCAAACAATATTTCGATCTTGCGAACAGCATTGAACAGTCCCCTTACTCCCTCTTCAATGCGCGCATAGGCATCTCCGGTAAATATTTTGGGATCTATGTCTGGGGAAGAAATCTCTCCGACAAGACCTATATTTCCTATGCTTACGATTTCGGAGCCGTTCACCTGGGAAATCCGCGGACTTTTGGAGTTACGCTGACGGGGAGATTTTGAATTTACTTTGTCATTCCGATCGAAGCTCCCCACTCTTGGCATTCCGATCCGCCGCAGGCGGAGAGGAATCAGCGGATGAAGCAAGACAGCTGCTCCGTCGATTCCTCCGCTCCCGTCCAGCCTTAGGCAGAACGGGAGGTCCGAATGCCAAGGCCAGAGGACTCCAGACCCTACAAGGAATCCTTACGCACAGCCTTCACAATCTCCCAGTCTGTTGAATTCACTGACTTTAATTTCAGGGTCTGGTCCGCATTTTCCAGGGTGAGGAAATAATGAGATTCTCCATTGGTCGCCGCTTCAAACAATTCAGACACCCAATAGTCACTGTAATTTTTCTTGATATCCCTCATCAGGAAAATGGGCAGGCGGTCTACAGTGACATGATGTAGAACGGCCACGAGCAAATTGTCCTGGTTATAATACGCCAGCATGACCTGTCCGTTCATATTGAAGGTCGCGACGGCATAGTTCTGTTGTTTTTGCCAACTCATTAACCTCGCCATCTGAAAATCCCTGGTGAATGATGCGGCGGTTGCTTTATTGACGCCCTGATCGTCACCCGCAAATGCATGGGTGAATGCTGCTGTAAGTAGCAGGACAGCGGTGATGATTTGTTTTTTCATGACTTTGTTTTTTTGTTTGCGTGATTTTTCCGGATCTCAGGCACAAAGCTATCGCGGGATGGAACCAAAGTCAAGTGAATATTGACCACCGGGGCATATTGTTAACTAACGTTAACGTGCAGCGTCGTTTGTCTCATGAAACTGTCTTTTCATCTCACGATTCAGTGCATTGGGCATTGTCAGCATGGCGGGCGGTATGTTGAACGGTATTTGTGTTTACTGCGAACGTAAGCTATTGACCGGATTTGCCACGGCGGCTTTGACGGATTGAAAACTGATTGTTAATAAAGTGATCAGCAAGGTGGCGATACCCGCGATGATGAAAATATATACACTGATATGCACCCGGTAAGCAAAACTTTCAAGCCATAGATTCATCGCCCACCAGGCAGCCGGGAATGCGATTAAAATGGCCACCAGCGCCAGTTTCAGAAAATCTTTTGAGAGCAAGGCCACTAGTCGGGGTGCCGATGCGCCGACCACTTTCCGGATGCCAATTTCTTTCTGACGTTTTTGCGCGGTATATGCTGACAACCCAAATAAACCAAGACAGGATACCATGATGGCTACGGCAGCAAAATAACGCGACAGTACAGAAACCCGTTGTTCGGAGGCATACAGGGCCTGGTAATCATCATCCAAAAATTTGTAGTCAAATGACAGGCCCTGGTTAAATTGTTTGTAGACCTTTTCCAAACGGACAATGGTTTCTTTTTCCATCCCGGCTTTGATCTTAACGTATACATTGCTGTTGTTCTGGCGCCATCTTAAGAAAAACGGCGTTACTTTTTTATAGAGTGATTCAGAATGAAAATCTTTTACCACCCCGATAATCTCCTTGTTCTTTCCCCATACATCAACGATTTTGCCAACCGGGTCTTTCAGTTTCATCGCAGCAATAGCTGTTTCATTAAAGATCACCGCGGAACTGTCTGATCCGAATTTCGTTGAAAACATACGACCTTCTTTCATTTGCATGCCCAGGAGTTCCATCATCCCGTAATTCATATCAAGACCCATAAATTCTATTCCTTCTTGTGGATTTTTGCCTTCCCAATTGATCCAGCTTCCTCCCTGGCTATAAGACCCTGTCATATTTCCATCCATGCCGGAAGCGCTGACCACTCCCGGGATATTTTTAACTGATATAAGAAATGTCTCCAGGTCGTTGTGGAGTTTTCCTTCATTTGAAAAGCGGATAATATTGTCCCTTTTGTATCCGAGATTGGTCGTTTGTATTAAATTCATCTGCTGGTAAACGACCATTACAGCTACAATTAGTACGATGGAGATCGCAAACTGGAAAACGACCAATCCTTTCCGTACCCAGGATTCACCCGTAGCGGTATTGAGATCTCCCTTTAATACCCGGGCGGGCCTGAATCCGGAGAGGTATAGTGCCGGATAACTACCGGCAATAATTCCAGTAACGAAAGTGATGCCAACCATGGCCAGCATCAATACTGGGCTGAATGGAAAGCCGATTTCTTTCCCTGTGATCAATTTGAACGCGGGAAGGAACAGGCCAACCAGCAACAAGGCAATCAACAGCGCTGCACATGCCATCATCATGGATTCTCCCAGGTATTGAAAAACCAGTGATCTTCTGCTTGCGCCCATGGTTTTTTTAATGCCCACTTCTTTTATCCTTTTGGAGGCTTTTGCAGTGGAGAGGTTCATGAAGTTGATGCAGGCGATGAGGAGGATAAAAACAGCAATGATTGAAAACAATTTGACATATTCTATCCTGCCCCCGGACTGAACGCCGTTTTCAAAATGGTTGTACAGGTAACGGTCAGAATAACGCTGAATAAACAAGTCGCCTTCCCACTTCAACATCTCCGCATTCTTGTAAAGCGCTTTGATCTTTGCTTTGGTAAAGTCTTTGATTTTACGATTAAACTGATCCGCGTTTGTTCCTTTTTTTAGAGTGATATAAGTTGACATACCATTGCTTCCCCAGAATGCCACGTCTTCCGCTTCTTTTGTCAGGAACAAATCAAAGGGGAATAAAATGTCGAATTGATCAGTGGCATTGGCAGGCGGTGCCTGGAACACGCCGGCAACTGTGTAAGATCCATCGAATTCACTGCCTCCATTCCATTCGACCCGGTTACCGGTAATTCCTTTTGTCGTATTAAATAATTTTAAAGCCAGCCGGTCGGAGATCATCATGCCATATTTATCGGAAAATGCCCTGGTTTCATTTCCTTCGATAATGGGGTAAGAGAATATCCTGAAAAAATCTTTTTCTACAAATTGCGGTTTTGCCTTGATGTGTTTATCTGATGCAGAAATTACACCCATTTCTTCGCCTCTTACAGCAACTGCATGCTCCACCTCAGGCAGTTCAGCGGCCATTGTTTTTGCCAACAGGCCCTGAGTATATCCATGCATTCCAATGGTCCCATCACTATTCGGGGATGTCTTCATCACCACAAACAGCCTGCTGTCTTTTGCATTGAATTTGTCTACGCTCAATTCGTCATGAACCCAGAAATAAATCAATAAAGTGCAGGCCAGTCCAATGGAGAGCCCTAATAAATTGAGCAGTGTAAACTGCCGGTCTTTCACCAGGTTGCGCCACGCAGTCCTGAAAAAATTGCTAAGCATGTTATAGCGGATTAAGTGTTTTAATGAATTGCCCAAACTTTACCACCAAAAAAATGCCTGTTTATATTTTATTGGTAATTAGCTTGTTGTACCGGCACACTTGCAAAAACTGTACGCTTTTGAAACGATTACTGTACGTTTAAGGTTTTGGGTATCCTGCTGTTTATCAGTAAAAGCCAAAAACGCTGATCCTATAGGTTATCCAGTATTGACCGGTAAAGCAAATGTATATCAGCCCCGGCGCCGTTCTTTCAAAAATGTGACGGGCTTCGACAAAACTTGGTACGGGCTTCTCGAAAACCTGGTACGAACGACAGTTTCTCCTCGGATCCTCCTCTTTGCCTACTCTTTGGGTCCTCTTTGGGTCCTCTTTGGTACCTCTTTGGGTCCTCGGAATCCGAGGTACCAAAGAGGACCCAAAGAGGTAGCATGGAGGAGGCATTAAGGATCATTTCCCGGCTAGACCTATTTCCCAGCGTGTAATGACATGGAAACCATCGTATAAGTGACCAATCACTGTATCAAAAACGTACGTTTTCTATTTTATAAAAGTTCACATCTTATTGCTATTCAGATCAATAAGTAAATGGCATTTTTCTTGGAGCTTTTGGGCATTCCGCTCTTGCTTAACACTTAATATTACCCCCATTTTGTCAAAAAATTATTTAAAGACCGCATGGAAAAATTTACGCAGCCATAAATCCTACGTCGCAATCAATACTATCGGTTTAGCAGTAGGCATTTCAGCCTGCCTGCTTATTTTCTTATTGGTTCAATATGAAACAAGCTTTGATCATTTTCATAAAAACAAAGAACGCATTTACAGAGTGGCGGGAGCAACAAAAACCAAGGATGGAATGAACTATTCCCAAGGGAGTGCCTATCCGGTCGCAGAAGCGTTGCGGATAGACTATCCGCAATTGGAACATGTTGCCCGCATATATGGACGGGATAATCAGCAGATCACTTTACTCAATGATCATGCTAATGCACCACAAATAAAATTTAAAGAAAATGTATTTTTTGCTGAGCCTGAATTTTTCGACATATTCAATTTTCCCTTCCTTGCAGGAGATCCAAAAACTGCTTTATCAGAACTAAATACTGCGGTGCTTACACAGCAGACAGCAGAAAAATATTTTGGAGATTGGCATACAGCCATAGGTAAATTCATTCAGTATGATAATGATAAAGATAAAGTTTGCAAGGTAACAGGCGTCCTGAAAAATATTCCTGCTAATACCGACTTTCCCCTGCAGGTTGTGCTTTCTTTTAAAACTTCTGAATTCGAGGGCAGGGATTGGGGAAGCCAGGACGGATCTTTAAACAGCTTCGTAGTGCTTCCAAAAAATATGTCGCAACAGCAATTCGATAACGACCTTAAAACTTTTGTAAAAAAGCACACGCCTGCTGAATATGCGAACCATGGTTATATATTACAGCCGTTAAGCAATATACACTATCAGAGCGAGTTTGGAACTTATAGCGGGCGCACATTCAGCAAAGCATTGATTACCGCATTAAGTTTAATAGGCTTATTTCTTTTAATTATTGCCTGCATAAACTTTATCAATCTTGCTACTGCACAGGCAGTAAACCGTTCAAAAGAAGTAGGCATCAGAAAGGTTTTGGGCAGTAGTAAAAAGCAATTGATCATTCAATTTTTAAGTGAAACTTTTCTTATTACGCTCGCCTCAGTTGTTATGGCAATCGTGTTTGCATTCATTGCATTGCCGGTGCTCAACAATCGCTTACAAACATCACTGGAAATACAACCCGGTTTTCCTTTGATTGCATTTTTATTCAGCATAATTATTATTGTTACATTTTTATCGGGCTTCTATCCTGCAATTGTTTTATCGGGATTTAATCCCATCAAGGTCCTGAAAAGTAAATTTACCAGCAAGACTGCAGGCGGACTTTCTATGAGAAGGGTGTTGGTTGTTTTCCAATTTACCGTTGCACAGACTTTGATTATTGGAACATTAATTGTTGTGAGCCAAATGAATTTTTTTCAAAATGCATCTGTGGGTTTTGATAAAGATGCCATCGTGATGGTGCCGCTTCCGAACGACAGTGCACGGGTGCCTAAAGGCGACGCATTAAAAATACAATTGCTGCAACTGGCTGGGATAAAAAATGTGAGTATCAGCAGTTTTAGCCCTATGGATAAAGCGTCCTGGGACGGTGATTTTAAATTTGACAATGCCGCAAAAAAATCAGACTTCAACCCCGACTTTAAATGGGCAGATGCTGATTACTTTAAAACGTATAATATTCAGTTCATCGCAGGCAGGCCATATTTCCCCGCTGACAAAGTAAACGGATTTGTGGTGAATGAAATGATGGTGAAAAAATTAGGCTTTAAAAATCCAGAAGATATCTTAGGTAAAAAAATAAATATTTTCAACGGAACTATGGTTGCACCCGTTGTTGGAGTAGTAAAAGATTTTAACGGCAGCTCGCTGAAACAGGAAATGAAGCCGATAGTGCTTGGTTCATGGAAATTGGTATACGGGTTAGTCAACATAAAAATACAACCGCAAAATGCGAAGCAAACTTTGGCAGCAATAGAAAAGCTTTGGAACAATGCTTATCCTGATTTTGTTTATGAATACCAGTTTCTCGATGATAAGATTGCCAGCTTTTACAAGCAGGAAAACCAGCTCTCACAATTGTATAAAATATTTGCAGGCATTGCCATATTTATTTCCTGTCTTGGCTTGTATGGCTTTGTTTCATTCATGGCAGCGCAGCGAATCAAAGAAGTAGGCATTAGAAAAGTATTGGGCGCATCAGTCATCAGCATCGTTTATTTGTTCTCAAAAGAATTTACGGTGCTTATTGGCGTTGCATTTTTAATCGCGACTCCATTGGCTTATTTTTTCATGCATCAATGGCTGCAAAATTATGCTTACAGAGTAGACATTGGCGTTGGAATATTTATATTAACCATTCTTATTGCTGAAATGATCGCGTGGCTTACTGTCGGCTACCAGGCAATAAGAGCAGCAGTGGCAAACCCGGTGAAGAGTTTGAGAACGGAATGATATCTTTTCCTTAAAATGAATACTTTTCATAGATGAAAGATTTCAGGACTCGGTCAAAAAATGCAATTTTATACTTTTAAGTGTTGCCAACTATAGGGAGCTGACAGTTTTATGTTAGTTTTGAAATATTGATCAATTTATATCTAAGAAAATGAACATCGTAAAACATGGCCTGCTGTTCTCCCTTTCCCTTACACAAATAATCATGGTACAGGGCCAGACAGCGGAAGAGATCATCAACAAACATTTTGATGCGGTTGGCGGCAAGGACAGGATCAGCATGATCAAATCGATCTATACAGAAAGTTCAGTATCCGTGCAGGGAAATGAAGCGCCCAGTACCATCACCATCCTCAATGGTAAGGGATACCGCTTGGAATCAGAATTCAATGGCCAGAAAATCATCCAGGTATATACAGACCGGGGCGGATGGACCGTGAATCCCATGGCCGGCGCAAACGAACCCAAATCCTTACCCGAAGATCAATATAAGGCAGGAAAAGACCAGATTGACGTGGGCGGACCCTTATTTGATTACTCAGGCAAGGGAAATAAGGTTGAGCTGCAGGGCAGGGAGGATGGCGCATTTAAGCTCAAAGTGACTAATCGGGATAAAATATCCACTACCTTTTTTATTGATCCCTCAACTTATTATATCACCAAAGTGGTGATGATGGCGACCATGATGGGACAGGACATGGAAATCACCCGCAGCTATTCCAATTTCCAGAAAACAAATTATGGATATGTTTTGCCTTTCACCATTGATATCAACTATGGCGGCAGTTTCAACGTGACCTCAACCGTGAAAAAAGTACAGGTCAACAAAGAAGTTGACGCAAAGATTTTTGACATGCCGAAGTGAGGAGTTGGCCCGCCTACGGCCTGCGGCCTTCGGAGGTCAAGGGAGTCAGGAGTCGGGGGGCGCAATCCTGCCCTGTTTGGTCTCCGAATTGGGATCGTTTGTCGCATCTTTCATTTACTTTGTTAATTCTGAATGATTTTTGCACAAAGATTATTTCATATACAATGAAGACCCCCTGGTACAATACTAAATCGGCCGTCGTCAGTTTCCATGTGCTGGCCTGGGTATTGTGGTTTTGCCTGCCCGTGCTGTTTCGCCGCGATCCTGAACCCGGACAAAAAGTCAACTGGAACCCGATCCTGAACCCGGTTAGTATTGCTTTGAATATCTGCTGGATGAGTTTGTTCTATCTGAATGCAAATTTCCTGATCGGTCGGTTCATGAATAGGCGCAAAACCTGGCAATACGCATTTATTCTCCTGGGTATTTATCTTGTATTCCTGGTTGTGATCAGTTTCGCTTTTCACCTCAACAAGGGTGGAGATCATTTTTCGATTTACCGGGTGCCTTATTGGATCTTTTTCCCCTTCATGTTCATCTGGGCCATCAGTACGGTCTATCGGGTAGTGTCTGATAAGATCAAAACGGATCAGCTGCTCAAAGAAAAGGAGAATGAAAATCTGAAGACTGAATTGTCGTTCCTCAGGTCGCAGGTAAGCCCGCATTTTTTATTCAATGTGTTGAACAATATGGTGGCCATGGCCAGACTGAAATCGGATAAGCTGGAGCCTTCGATCATCAAACTTTCCGGCCTGATGCGTTATATGTTGTACGAATCAGATGAACAAAAAGTACCCGTTGCCCGCGAAATAGAATATGTAACGAGTTATATTGATTTGCAACGTCTGCGTTTTGGAAAAGACATGAAGATCAACGTTAATATGGACCCCAGGGGAGATTCTTACCTGATTGAACCCATGTTGCTTATTCCATTTATAGAAAATGCTTTTAAACATGGAACCGGCATGATCCAGGATCCGGAAATTGATATTTGCCTGAAGATGAACAATGACACGCTCGATTTCCGGGTGAAAAATAAATTCAATGGTGATTCTAATGAAATTAAAGACAGAACTTCGGGTATCGGTCTTGCCAATGTGAGACGCAGGTTGAACCTGTTATATGGGAAAGAATACCAATTGTCCATCAACAAAGAGGATGGATGGCATACCGTTTCACTCCAATTAAAACTTCAATAATGCTGCGCTGTATTGCCGTTGATGATGAGCCGCTGGCGCTGGATCTGCTGGAAGACAATATACGGCAGGTTCCTTTCCTTGAGCTCACGGCAAAATGCAGGAATGCGATGGAAGCATTGGAGGTTCTCCGCAGGGAACAGGTCGACCTGATCTTCCTTGATATTCAAATGCCCGGGCTGACCGGTTTACAATTCCTTCAATCCCTTGCGGTAAAGCCCATGGTCATCCTCATCACGGCGTATGATCAATATGCCCTGGAAGGGTTTAACCAGGATGTCATTGACTACCTGGTTAAACCGGTTGCTTTTGACAGGTTTCTTAAGGCCTGTAATAAGGCCTGGGAATTTCATAAATTAAAAAATCATCCTGAACAGGCATCCGAAAATGCCGCCGACCCCGGATATTTTTTCGTGAATGCGGAATACAGTCTCGTTAAGATAGTAACGGACGAGATCATCATGATCGAGGGATTGAAAGATTATATCAAGATCCATCTTACTAACAACAAGCCTCTCGTGATCAGGATGAGTATGAAATCCATCGAAGAAAAACTATCCGCCAAAAAATTCCTGCGCATACATAAATCTTATATTGTATCCATCCCGAAAATAACATCCATTCGCAAAGGTTCGGTCTTTATCGGCGGGCTGGAAGTGCCTGTTAGCGATAACTATAAGGATATCCTGATGTCTGTTGTAGGCCATGCAGGCAAGTAGTTTTTCTCTCGTTTTTCCCGATTTTCCCCTTTTGTCGCAGGATTTACTCCGCTTGTCTCATTTGTGCCTTGATTGTACACGGCAGCATATACTTTTGCGGAAGTAATTAACTATCTATGAGACCTAAAATGAACAACATGAAAAATATTTTAACCCTAATGGTTGGCGTATTGCTTGGAATGGGGGCGATGGCCCAGTTCCCTGGTGGGGGCGGCAAGGGCCAGTCAGTGCCCAATATGGGACATATTTACGGAAAAGTCGTGGACAGTTCCGGAAAAGCCATTAATGATGCAACGGTCATTTTATTGCAAAATAAATTCGATTCCGTTTCCAAGAAAAGAAAGGATGTGCTGTTAAAAGGACTTTCCACAAAAGGTGGCGGTGAATTCAGCCTGGAAGACCTGCCCATGTTCGGCCCATTAAAACTAAAGATATCGGCTACGGGATTTAAGCCTTACGAAACAACAGTGACCTTTCAAATGAAAATGCCCGCAGGTGGTGCGCCCAAGGCTAATGCCGATCCGGCAGCGGCCATGTCGAGCATGAGCAGTATGGTAAACGGATTTGATAAGGACCTGGGCAACATCAAACTGGGTGTGGACAGAAAGCAGCTGGAGATGGTCACCGTAACGGCGAGCAAACCGTTGATCAGAATGGACATCGACAAAAAAGTGTACAATGTAGAGAAGGATATGGTGAACGCAGGAGGAACTGCCCTGGACCTGATGAAAAATGTGCCATCAGTCAACGTTGACATTGATGGAAACGTAACACTTCGCAATGCCGCTCCACAGATATATGTCGATGGAAGACCGACCACACTCACACTGGACCAGATTCCCTCTGACGCCATTGAAAGCATTGAAGTCATCACCAATCCATCAGCTAAATACGATGCGTCTGGTGGGGGAGCAGGTATTTTGAATATCGTGCTGAAAAAGAATCGCAAGACAGGGTATAACGGAAACCTCCGTGCCGGTGTTGATAGCCGGGGAGGGATCAACGGGGGTGGGAATTTCAGCGTGCGGCAGAATAAATTCAATTTTACGGCGGCAGGATTTTTCAACCAGAACAGGGGTGTCACCAACGGAACAACTGACCGGTACAATGTGGCCGATACACCTACCGCGCTTCATCAACAAACACGCGATAAGAATAAAGGTGGTTTTCTTTTCGCAAGTCTCGGAATGGATTATTTTATTAGTAACCGCACCACGCTGTCGTTGACGGGCATCAAAGTACATGGCCAGTTTGAGCCGTACCAGTCGTCCAATATGTACAATACTAAATATATTCCTGACTCACCAGTAACGAATTATAGTCAGAAAACGACCAACAGCAAGAGGGAATTCAATGCATACGGCGTTCAATTTGGATTCAAACATCTTTTTCCAAGAGAAGGAGAAAACCTGACCGCAGACCTGAATTATTTTTCGGGAAAGAATGAAAATCATTCGTTTTATGTAACCGATTATTTCGATAACGGTCCCGGCAGTACATTGAATCACATGCAGCAGCAGAAATTAAATGGAGATGGAAACAATCAGTTTTTGACCGTGCAAACGGATTATGTAAGGCCATTTGGTCCAAAGAATAAACTCGAAGCCGGTTTAAGGTTTCAGTCCCAAAAGCTGGGCAACAACCAGTACAATTACCTGGATACGCTTGGGAACGATAATTACTACCTCGTGCCATCAGCCTCTACCAACTACGTGAATTCAAATTATGTGTATGCGGCCTATATTTCTTATACAGGCGCGGTTAAAGATTTTGGATACCAGGTAGGGCTTCGTGGGGAACGTTCAAATTATACCGGTGAACTGACCAACACCAAACAGCAATTCGGAAATGCGTATCCCATCAGTCTTTTCCCTTCTGCATTCCTGAGTCAGAAATTAAGCAAGACCGACGAACTGCAAATGAGTTATACGCGCAGGATCAACCGGCCGAACTTTTTCCAATTGATCCCTTACACGGATTATACGGATACGCTTAATATCACAAGGGGTAATCCGAACCTGGTCCCTGAGTTCACGAATTCATTGGAAATGTCTTATTCAAAGACATTGCCGAAAAACAATACGATCCTGGCATCGATATATTATAAACAAACCACAAACCTGATCACCCGCTTCCTGGATACGGCAACGAATCCGATCACCGGTAAAAGGGACCTGATCAATACTTTTGTCAATGCCAATTCGAGCAGAACCATGGGTGCTGAACTGACTTCGGTCACCACGATCACGAAATGGTGGGATATCACAGCCAATATCAATATATATAATTCAAAGATCAACACCGACAACATCAGCGGCTCATCCCAGGATGCTTTGTGGAGCTGGTTTGCAAAACTGAATACCAGTTTCAAACTTCCTGCAAAATTCAAATTGCAGATCACGGGAACCTACCAGTCCAAAACCAATATGCCAGTGAATACCGGCGGTGGTGGTATGGGCGGGCCTCCAGGCGGCGGGGCGGCGCAGAGTGCATCACAGGGATTTATTGAACCGTTTTATGGAATCGACGCTGCCATCAGCCGCAGTTTCCTGAAGGGGGATGCAGCGACCATAAGTGTTGCCATGAGCGATATCTTCAGAACCCGCTGGTCAAAACAACATTCGGAAAGCCCGTTCTTTACCCAGGATTACGCCAGGCTCCGCGATCCGCAGCTGGTCAGGGTGAACTTTTCCTGGCGCTTTGGCAAGATCGATGTGTCGCTCTTTAAACGTAAGAACCTGAACAGCGCCAACGGAGCCAGTGACGCGACCCAGGGTATGCAATAGAAAATAAGAAATAAGGAATAAGAAAATATTGTTTGTAACACTTCCATATTCCTTATTTTTTATTTACCAGAATCGTATATACAGCACCGATATAATCAACAGCGTAACCACAATCATCGCCAATGTTCCCGGTTCTAATTTGAACATGGATTTATCCAGTTCAAATGCTTTGGGATTAACCTTGGGTCCGGTAAAACTGATCAGCACCATCACCAGCATGGTGAAGAAAAAAGCCAGTCCCATACAAATGTGAAAAGGTATTTCGTAAACGCCACCGGCATTCCGGTAAGCTGTATAGAACAGCGTATCGTTGCCAAACCAGCGAGGCGCATAGACATTGAACAGGACGGACAGCAGGAAACCGACAATCACGCCCGCAATGGCCGCGGCGCCGGTTGTGCGTTTCCAAAACATGCCCAGGATAAACATCGCAAAAACGCCCGGACTAATAAACCCGGTATATTTCTGGATGAAGGTAAAACCACCCTCCCCGCCGATATCCAGTGAATCCTTCCAGGTCAGCAGAATGGACACCAACAGCGCGGCCAGTATGGTGACCCTTCCTACCCAGACCATTTTCCTTTCCGTTGCTTCTTTGTTGATGTATTTTTTATAAATGTCCAGTGTGTATATGGTTGAAATGCTGTTTGCTTTGCCGGCAAGCGAGGCGACAATGGCCGCCGTCAGCGCAGCCAGTGATAATCCGATCAGGCCATTGGGAAGATATCCAAGCACGGCAGAATACGCATTGTCGGACACGACCAGTCCGTTTTTGCTGTGGTTCATCATTTGTTCCTGCAGCAGGCCGTGCTGGTGGAGCACATAGGCTGCGATACCGGGAAGCATCACGATCACGGGCATGAGTAATTTTAAAAAACCGGCAAACAGGATCCCTTTGCGCGCCGTGGGCAGATTGGCGCCCAATGCCCTTTGCGTAATGTATTGATTGCATCCCCAATAATTGAGGTTAATGATCCATATGCCGGCGGCATAGGATAATAACCCGGGAATCGTAATGTAATTATTCACCTGGTGTTGTGTGGAATTGGGTCCGGGTTTCTCAAAAATCATGTGGAAATGGTCCGGCGCACTTTTCAGGAGCTGCCTGAATCCCGCTAAGGCGTTTTCGCCCAATCCAAATTCCCGGCTCACGACCGTCAGTGCCACATAGGTCGTTGCCAATCCTCCAATGATCAGCACCGTTACCTGTATCACGTCGGTGTACCCAATGACCTTCATACCCCCCAGCGTGATGAGAACGGCAAATACCGACAGGCCGATCACGATCACATGGAATTGTGCATCGCCGCCGCCAACCAGGTTATTGATGGCTACGGCCCCCAGGAATAAAATGGAAGTGAGGTTTACAAAAACATAAAGAAACAACCAGAATATCGCCATGATCAGGGCCACGGTTTCATTGTACCGCTGCTTCAGGAACTGTGGCATCGTGAATATCTTGTTTTTCAGGTAGACCGGAATAAACCAGACTGCGACGATAATGAGTGCGATGGCAGCGATCCATTCGTAGGCCGCAACAGCGACTCCGATGGTAAATCCGTTACCACTCATACCGATAAATTGTTCCGCAGAGATGTTTGACGCAATCAGCGAGGCTCCGATCGCCCACCAGGTCAGCGAACCTTCGGCAAGAAAAAAGGCTTTGGAATCGTGTTCGCGGCTTTTTCTTTTCGAATAAATCCAATATCCATAGGATCCCACAATAACAAAATAGATGATGAAGATCAGGTAATCCTTGAAAATAAGTTGATGATTCATGTGACGGGCTTCGTTTTTTAAGAATCTTTTTTTATTGCCTATTCTCTTCTCTCTATTCTCTATTCACTTCTGATAAAACATTTCGTTCCAGCGCAATTCATTCTTGAATTGATAAATATCCGTATTCCGTCCGATTAAGACAAACTCAATTCCGGCCATGGCAGCAAAATCTTCCAGGTATTCGGCACTGAGGTTTTGGCTGTAGCAGGTGTGGTGCGCACCACCTGCTAATATCCAGGCAGCGCATCCTTTTTTCATGTCAGGATATGGTTGCCATAAAACCCGGGCTACAGGCAATTTAGGCAACGGATGAACCGGCGTTACTGCCGTTACCTCGTTAACCAATAACCGAAACCGGTTGCCCATGTCAACCATGGAGGCATTGATTGCCGGGCCGGCCGCGCTGTTGAAAACCAGCCTGACCGGATCAGCCTTTCCGCCGATACCGAGCGGATGGATTTCGCAGGATGGTCTTCCGTCGGCAATGCTTTCGCAAATTTCGAGCATGTGCGCCCCCAGGACCATGCTGTTTTCCGGGTCGAAATGATAGGTGTAATCTTCCATAAAAGAGTTGCCTCCCGGAAGGCCTGCCGCCATGACTTTCATGGCCCGGACCAGCGCAGCAGTTTTCCAGTCGCCTTCCGCCGCGAAACCATAACCGCTGTTCATCAGGCGCTGCGCGGCAATACCCGGCAATTGCGACAGTCCATGCAAATCTTCGAAAGTATCGGTAAAACCTTTATAATGGCCGGCTTCCAAAAATGTCCTCAGGCCAATTTCAATTTTCGCGGCTTCTCTTAACGATTCATGTCGGGCCTGACCTTTTTTCAGGGAAGTCGCCAGTTCATATTTTTCTTCGTATTCATTGATCAATGCGTTAACCGACGAATCGGATACCTCATGGATCATGCCGGCAAGGTCGCCGACTCCATGCGTGTTGACTGAATAACCGAACTTCATTTCAGCCTCCACCTTGTCTCCATCGGTTACTGCAACATAGCGCATGTTATCCCCGAACCGAACAAATTTTGCACCCTGCCAGTCGTGCCAGGCTGCTGCGGCCCTTGACCATACATTGATTTGTTCTGCCACAGCCTGGTCCTGCCAATGACCTACAACCACTTTCCGGTTCAGCCGCATGCGGCTCATGATAAACCCGAACTCACGGTCACCATGGGCGGATTGATTCAGGTTCATGAAATCCATGTCTATCTCATTCCAGGGAATGTCGCGGTTGAACTGGGTATGCAGGTGCAGTAGGGGCTTGTGCAGGATCTTCAATCCACCGATCCACATTTTCGCCGGGGAGAATGTGTGCATCCAGGTGATTAGGCCAATACAGGATCCCGCGGCATTGGCTTCGGCACATGTCTGGTAAATTTCTTCCGGTGTTTTAACGGTCGGTTTCCATATAACGGAGACGGGTATCTGCGAAGAGCCGTGCAGGAACCTGGCAATCGTTTGTGCATGGTCGGCCACCTGTTTCAGGGTTTGTTCCCCGTACAGGTGCTGGCTGCCGGTCACAAACCAGACTTCTAATTTTTTGAGGTTGATCATGAGCAGTTATTTTGGTGGACAGGCGTTTACGGAATCATTGTCCGTAATATGAATCCGGGCCATGTTTTCTTTCAAAATGTTTTTTGATCAGGGCGTCTTTAAGTTTTGGTGCGTTTGCATTGATCTGTTCAGTTAAGTAAGCCATGTACGCGATGGATTCCAGCACCGCGCTGTTGTAAACGGCCTTCTCTGCCGTTTTTCCCCAGGTAAAGGGTGCATGGTTCGCGATGAGGATCATTTCTACTTCTTCATAACTCAATCCCCTATCCCTGAACGCATGCAGGATCTGGAACCCGGTCTGCAATTCATAATCACCCCGGATCATATCATCCTGCATCGGCGCTGCGCAGGGAATATCCATTGTATTGTGATCGGCGTGCGTGGTTCCATAGATCGGAATATCTCTTTGCGCCTGTGCCCAGGCTGTTGCATAGGTTGAATGGGTATGCACAATGCCCCCGATTTTTTCCCAGTGCTTGTACAATAAAGCGTGTGTTGGCGTGTCAGATGATGGCCGAAGTTTCCCTCTTACCAGTTTTCCTTCAAAATCCATGACCACCATGTTTTCGGGTGACAATTCTTCGTAAGGAACTCCGCTGGGTTTAATAGCAAATACGCCGGCATCCCGGTCGGCGGCGCTTACGTTTCCAAAAGTGAAAAGCACCAAGCCCAGTTTGGGCAATTGCCTGTTTGCTTCGTAAGCGGTCTCCTGGAGTTGTTTGTATTTACTCATGCCATGAAGGTGAATGGTGAATAGTCAATGATGAATATTTATTTACTGTTTTGTTTGTTGTTCGATGAAACTTCCCAACTGCTGGTATTGTTGATAACGTTTTGCATAGAGGCCGGCCTTTTCTTTATTGGGTTGATATGTTTTGTCAAATCCCTGTCCCATGGCTTCCATCGCTTTTTCTACGCTTGAATGAATACCTGATGCAGTAGCAGCAAACATCGCTGCGCCCAATGCGCAGGTTTGTTCGGAGCGGTGGATCCGGATGGGCATGTTCATCGCATCGGCCATCATTTGCATGATGAATGCTGATTTCCTCGCAACACCCCCCAGGCCGATCAAACCTTTAACCGGAACGCCCTCCTCGTTAAAACGGTCTGCGATCGATTTGGCGCCGAAGCAGGTTCCTTCGGCAATGGCCCTGAATATCCTCGGCGCATCGGTGCCTAAACTCAGACCCGTCAATGCGCCCTTCAGCAATTGGTTGGCATCCGGTGTGCGGCGGCCATTGAACCAGTCTATGGACAATTCGCTTTTTTCGTCAAATGGCAATTGCGCCGCCCTTTCGCTCAATCTCGAAATAAGGGTATCGCTGGTTTCGGAAAGCAATTGTTTCGACATGCCGGTTGTACCGGCATGCAGTTGCTGCAGCGGCCAGGCAAGGATGTTCCTGAACCACGCATAGGCATCTCCGAAGGCAGACTGGCCCGCTTCCATGCCCATCATTCCCGGTATAACGGAGCCGGGTACCTGCCCGCAAATACCCCGGACCAGTTTGCCTTTTACCTCTTCCATCGGGGCCACCAGCATGTCGCAGGTGGAAGTGCCCATGACCTTGCTGAGGTGATAAGGTTCTATTTGCCCGCCCACCGCGCCCATATGCGCATCAAATGCGCCAATGCCGACAATGGTTTCCGGGGATAATCCGAGCCGGTTCGCCCAGGCGGGTGAAAGTTTTCCCGCCGGCTGATCTGCTGTATAGGTTTGCCTGAATAAACGGGAGGTAAACCCGGCCAGCAATGGGTCCAAAGAAGAAAAAAAATCATCGGGCGGCAAGCCGCCAAACTCGGCAGCCCATAGCGCTTTATGGCCTGCACTGCAAACGCCACGTCGCATGGCGGCAACCGAGGTTCCCCCGGTCAGGAGGAAAGGGATCCAATCGCAGTGTTCAACCCATGAATGGATAGACTGCCTAACGTGCTGGTCTACCCGAAGCACATGAAGCAATTTTGCCCAGAACCATTCAGATGAATAAATACCTCCAACAAATTGCAGGTATTGGGTTTGAAAGCCGGTTGCATGTTTATTGATTTCCGCCGCTTCATTTACCGAACTATGATCCTTCCACAAAACAAACATGGCATTTGGATTCTCTTCAAATCCGCGTAATAAAGCCAGTGGCGTTCCGCTTTGATCGACGGCGACAGGAGTTGAGCCCGTGGTATCGACAGAAATTCCCCTGACCCTTGTTGCTATCCCGGGTCCTGCGCTCTGGAGGCAATCCTTGATGGTCCGTTCGAGTCCTTCGATATAATCCTGGGGATGTTGCCTGAATTGATTGGAGGCGGGATCGCAGTAGCGTCCGTCATTCCAGCGTGGATATACGAATGAAGACGAAGCCATTTCTTCTCCGGTGTACGCGTCAACGAGGATCGACCGGACCGAATCGGTACCATAATCCAGACCTATGACGAAAGCTTCATTTCTCATATCCTAAGCATCGCTAATTCATGTCAAAATAACATTTATAAATCATTCATCAAAAAAGGAATTT
>Ga0193728_1000027_pt1 | contig 57605 bp, 51 predicted proteins | sample U1c1metaG_FD_143037 | JGI IMG/M metagenome (GOLD analysis project Ga0193728, IMG submission 143037) | Soil microbial communities from a riparian zone of the East river system, Colorado, United States - U1c1 | ecosystem: Environmental > Terrestrial > Soil > Riparian zone | place: USA: East River... | reverse complement strand
ATCTACCACGTTTTTATCAATCCAGGCAGCCGGTTTTCCGACCAGGTTGAAAATGAGTTTTTTGGTGATGAACAAATAAACCTCATCCACATAAAATTTATGATAGGCGAACCGGTATGCTCCCCTGATGGATAAAACGAACCGGTCCGACCGGTCGTTTTGCTTTTTGTACAACCACATAGCCAGCATAATTCCCGCGAGGCTAAACGATACAGGCGCTATCGCAAATTCCGGATGAAATGGCGTGGCCAATAAAGCTCCATCAGAACTTACAAAACGCCCAAAAGGAATAAATCCGGCAAAAGCCGCCCCTGCGGCCAACAAGATCAATGGAAGGAGCATGGTCCAGCCTCCTTCTCCGTGAGTATGCGAATCTGGAACAGATCCTGCCGGCGTCCTGTTCCAAAAAATACTAAAATAGAGACGGAACATATAGAAAGCGGTAAGTCCCGAAGTAACCAGTGCAATCCAGTAGATGAGCTGATGGTGCTGATGGGCCGCCAGTAAAATCTCCTCTTTGCTAAAAAATCCGGCGAAGGGTGGAAAGCCGGCGATGGACAGACAGGCAACAAGAAAAGTAATATGGGTCACCCGCAACTGTTTTCTCAGGCCTCCCATGGCCGACATGTCGTTGCTGTGCACATAGTGGATGACCGAACCAGCAGCCAGGAATAATAAAGCCTTAAACATCGCATGGGTGAACAAATGAAACATCGAGGCAGTAAATCCCAGGCCCTGTTCTCCGCCATAATTTGCAGATCCGATGGCAAACATCATGTAACCGATCTGCGACATGGTTGAATAAGCAAGGACTCTTTTAATATCAGTCTGTGTGCATGCGATGATGGCTGCCAGCATTGCGGAGATGGCCCCGACATAAGCTATCAGGTTCAGGACTCCATGCGCTGAAATGGCAAACACGGGAAACAATCTCGCTACAAGAAATACACCAGCGACCACCATGGTAGCCGCGTGAATCAATGCGGAAACAGGTGTTGGCCCTTCCATGGCATCCGGAAGCCAAACGTGCAATGGAAACATGGCGCTTTTACCTGCGCCGCCCATAAAGATCAGCGCCGCGCCCCAGCTCAGCGCCGAAATGCCGAGGAATGAATGGCTCAGTGCCGAGTTCAGCGCTTCCGAACCCGGCGTGGAGAGTCTTTCTATTAGTGTGTTGAAATCGAGCGTGCCGGAATAAAAAGATAAAATCAGGATGCCGATCAGGAATCCCAGATCCGCAAAACGGGTTACGATGAATGCTTTTTTTGCCGCCGCCACCGCTCCCGGCCGATCGTAGTAAAAGCCAATCAGCAGATAGGATGAAATACCCACCAGTTCCCAAAATATATAGGTCTGAAAAATATTCGAGGCCAGCACCAGTCCAAGCATCGAAAAACTAAACAGGGAGAGATAGGCATAATAAATAGCAAACCTCTCTTCACCCCTCATATAAGAGAGGCTGTACACATGAACCATCAGGGAAACAAAACTCACCACAACAATCATCATCATCGCTATGGGATCGAGCAAAATGCCCATATTGATCGATAGCTGTTTCGAAAATTCAAGCCAGGGGAACTGAAAAGGAACAAGCTTTTGATATATCCCATCCACCCTGCCAAATTCAAAAAAATATCCATAGGCCAGCCAGCAAGAAAGACCCGCGGTCAATAGCATGAGCAGGGTACCGATCCAGCCGGAATATTGTTTGAAAACCTTTTTCCCAAATAATCCCAGCAGGAGGAAACCGGCCAGTGGTAGTAGGGGAATGAGCGCTATATATATGACATGCGGCATATTTCTATCAATACTTTAATTCCTCTGTTTTTTCAACATCAATCGACTGGTGCGTCCGGTACAGGTTGATGATGATGGCGATGGCCACGGCCGCCTCGGCAGCCGCAATGGCAATAATAAAAATGGTAAAAAACAACCCATCCAGCCGGTTCGGCCAGAGCCATTTGTTGAATGCAATAAAGTTGATGTTAACGCTGTTCAGCATCAGCTCCACGCTCATGAGCATGGTGACCAGGTTCCTCCTGGTAAAGAATCCATATACGGCAATGAAGAACAATGCGGTACTGACAAACAATAAGTGATATAGCCCTGGCTGCATGATGAACAGTTCTAAATTTATATCCCATGACCGGCATCCTGCTTACTGGTGCGCAACGCGATCACAATGCATGCGATCATGGCTGCGAGCAACAGCATGCTCACCACTTCGAACGGTAATGCATAACCGTGTTGCTGCACGCCGAGCATCTGCCGGCCGATATTCGATACCCCCGCATCTATTGGAATTTCTTTTGTTCGTTCAAACCCATGATGATACAGTTGGAAAAAAACGACTCCAAAACCGGCAATGGCTGCCAGTGTCGAAAAAACGATTCTTCCTTGTTTTGCGGGTGGCATTTTTTCGCCTGATTTCTGGGTCAGGAATATGGAGAAAATAATCAGGACCACAATACCGCCGACATAGACCACAATTTGAACTGCCGCAATAAATTCATATTGCAACCAGAAATAAATGCCCGCAATGCCGATAAGAGAAAATAAAAGGTAAACCGCTGCGCGGAAAATCTGCGGCGTAGTGACCGCCAGGAAACCACTCACCAGGGTAAGTGCAGCCAGTAAATAAAATATGATCGTCGAGCCACTCATCATTCAATGCCATCCATGATTTTAGATCCGGGGTTATTCAATATTTTGGTCAGTTGGCTTCGGTCAAAAACGCTGTGTTCAAAATTCTGGGCCATCACAATTGCATCGGATGGACAGGCTTCAATGCAGAGATTGCACATCGTGCACAATTCGAGGTGATAGACCAGTTTGTCGATGGCCTTCTTTTTCTTGCCTTCCGGTGTCAGGTCAAATTTGGTGATCACTTTGATCGTTCCATTGGGACAGGCAATTTCGCAGGCCGTACAACCTGTGCAGCGGTGTTCATTGTGCTCATCGTGCGGCATAACTACCTCCCCGCGAAACCTTTCGGGAAGTACCAGGCTATCCCTGTTATCCGGATATTGCTGTGTAATGATCTCCTTGTGATGCGTAAAATAATATCCCGTCCGCCGCATGCCCGTCAGCAATGACTTCACAGCCCCATAAACTTCTTTAATATAGTTGCTCAAAAACGACATTCACTTTCTTATTTCTTATTCCTTATTTCTTCTTCAAAAATGCCACCCCGTGATCGCCAATACCGTTGCCAAAAGCATGTTCATCATACTGATCGGTAATAAATATTTCCACTCCAGGTTCAGCAACTGGTCGATGCGTAATCGGGGAAATGTCCAACGGAACCACATAATAACAAAAATCAGGAAGAAAGTCTTCCCAAAAAACCAAATGCTGGAGGGTATATAGTCCATCACATGATTAAACCCCTGCCAGTGACCGACATGGAAGGGCATCCATCCGCCAAGGAACAACGTGGCCCCGATGGCACAGACGATAAAAACATTTACATATTCTGCAAGGAAAAACAGGGCAAATTTCATTCCCGAATACTCGGTATGAAAACCTGCCGTCAGCTCCGATTCAGCCTCTGCCAGGTCAAACGGAGCGCGATTGGTCTCCGCAGTCACAGCGACCAGGAAGATCACAAAGGCGATCACGGTCGCAACATGTCCCTTAAATAACCACCAGCCATTTTCCTGCGAGCGGACGATATCTGACAGCCTCAGACTGCCCGCCAGCACCACAATGGTCAATACGGATAGCCCGGCGGACAATTCATAACTCACGATCTGGGCTCCGCTGCGCATGGCCCCAAGCAAAGAATATTTGTTGTTGCTGGCCCAGCCTGCCATCAGGATGCCGATCACCGAAATGGATGAGATGGCCGAAATATACAATACGCCGATATTGAGATCCCAAAGCTGAAAGTCTTTGGCAAAGCCGATGGGCGCCATCAACAGCATGGCAGCGATCATCGCAACGAATGGGGCGAGGTTAAAAAGAAATTTGTCGGCTCCGTCCGGGGTTAATCCTTCCTTCATCAACAATTTCAACGTATCCGCGAGCGTTTGCAACATACCCCTGGGGCCCACCCGGTTCGGCCCCAGCCTGACCTGCATAAAGGCAGAGACCTTTCGCTCCATCAGCACCAATACCAGACCCAGCAAAGCAAAAAGCCCGATAACACAAAGACCCGCAAGGATCATTTCAATCCCCAGCGCAACTGATGGACGGAAATGCCCCGATAGCCAGGACTCGATGCTGATGGTTATGTTTGAAAAGCTCCACATGGGGGATAAATGTAAAATCTAAAATGTAAAATATAAAATGTAAAAGTTTTGTCGGGCAATGGCAATCTCAAAATTTCTCATATACTTCTGCATTTTAGATTTTACATTTCCTACCGGTCAATATCCGGTATCACCAAATCCAGCGAGCCCATCATGGCGACAAGATCGCCAATTTTTTGACCGCGGGCCATATGGTCCAGGGCGCTGAGGTTGGAAAATCCTGGTGAGCGGAATTTGATCCGGTAGGGAGTCGTCGCGCCTTCACTCACGATATATACCCCGAATTCTCCTCTGGCCGTTTCAATTCTCGAATAAAATTCCCCTTTTGGAAGTTTTAGTACAGCCTTGGTCTTGGCCTGGAAATCTCCCGCCGGAATATTGTCAATCAGCTGTTCTACCAGGGACAGGGACTGCCGCATTTCTTTCATCCTGACAAGGTATCTCGCGTAAGAATCGCAACCCGTTTCCACGATCTCTTCGAACTGCAGTTTGTCGTAGATCTCGTAAGGATATATTTTCCTGATATCACAATGCACGCCGCTTCCCCTGGCTGTCGGGCCGCTGCAACCGTAAGATATGGCATCATCGCCGGATAACATCCCCACACCGATGGTCCTTGCCTTGAAAATGACATTGTCGGTGAGCAATTCGTCATACTCGTCAATCTTGCGTTTGAATAGGGCGATGAATTCATACACGCGCTTTTGAAAATTCGGGTGCAGGTCGGTCATTACGCCACCCGGCACCATATAGTTCATCGTCAGGCGGGCGCCACAGTTCTCTTCCATGATGTCATTGATCGCCTCCCTTTCGCGGAATGCATGAAAAAAAGGCGTGACCGCGCCAACATCCATAGCCAGCGCGCCCCACCACAGTACATGCGAGGCGATCCTGGTCAGTTCATCCATCAACACCCTGATCACCTGCGCCCGTGGCGGCACTTCTATCTGTAAACCTTGCTCCACACAAAGCGCACAACCATGGTTGTTGATATGGGAGGAAAGATAATCCATGCGGCTGGTCACGTAGATGAACTGGCGGTAAGAAAGGCTCTCGCACATTTTTTCGATCGAACGGTGGATGTACCCGAGGTGTGGCTCCACTTTTTTGATGGTCTCTCCATTCAAGGTAATGACCAGGTGCAGCACTCCGTGCGTTGACGGATGCTGTGGCCCGATATTAATGACCAGGTCGCCTTGTTCCGTTGTGGCTATCTCTTCGATCATGCTTGTTTCATAGTTTGATCATATTGACCGGATCCTCATAATCCTTTCTCAATGGATATCCGATCCAGTCATCTGGTAGAATGAGTTTTCTCAGATCCGGATGATGCAGGAACTGAACGCCGAACAATTCATACACTTCGCGCTCATGAAATTCAGCTGTTTTCCATAAATCGCAAACCGTTTCTATTTCCGGATTATCCCGGTTGAGGGTTGATTTGACCACGATGTTGTGGCGATGGATGGTGGACGACAAATGGTATACCATGCCGAGATGGGTTTTCCAATCCACGCAGGTAAGGCAAAAAAGATAGTCAAACCAAAACCCCGTTACGTGCCGGATATGGTGAGCGAACCCGTGCCATCCGTCAGGCTCAATAACCATATTGAGCCATTCGCGCCCTTCTTCAAATTGAAGGCTGGGATGGATTTGGATTAATTCGGATTTGAGTTCTTCGTTGGACATGTTTATTTCTTCAGGGTTCCGTCAATGTCGATCCGTTCCCGCTTGCCTCCGCTCTTTATCTTTTCCTGCAATGAGATCAGCGCATGCAGCAGCGCCTCTGGCCTTGGCGGACAACCGGCCACGTACACGTCAACCGGGATCACATGATCGGCTCCTTTGACCACAGAATAGGTATTGTAAAAAAAAGGGCCCCCGCTAGTAGCGCAGGCGCCCATCGCGATCACATATTTTGGATCCGGCATCTGGTCATACAGTCGCTTTAACACAGGCGCCATCTTGTTGACGATCGTGCCGGCAATAATGATCACGTCTGCCTGCCGCGGTGATGCCCTGGCGACCTCGAAACCAAATCTTGACCAGTCATATTTTGCACCGGCAGTCGACATCATTTCAATGGCGCAGCAACTGGTGCCGAAAACCAGGGGCCAAAGCGAATTGCTTCTTGCCCAGTTGATCACGTCATCGAGTTTGCTGGTGAGAATGCCTCCGCCGGGAGTATCATGAACCTGCCCGGGAAATGGTTTTGATTGCCCGCTATCTTGCGTTACATCCATTTCAACGCGCCTTTTTTGTGTGCATAGAGAAATCCCATGAATAAAATAAAAAAGAAAACAATGATTTCGGCAAGCGCCATCCAGCCTGCCTGTTTTGCCGCTACGGCCCAGGGATAAAGAAAGATCAGTTCAACATCAAATATGAGGAAGATGAGTGCAAACAGGTAATATCCTACGTTAAACTGCTTCCAGGGAGATCCTTCGGATGGTATGCCACATTCGTACGCTTCTCCTTTTTGTGCGTTTCTGGTTCGTTTTACAAAAACCCTGGAAATCAGGATGGCGCCGCCTGAAAAAGCAATCGCGGCGAGAATGAGCATGATTAAAGAGGCAGGTCCCATGGGTTGTATTTGATGTCACTAATTTAAGTTGATTAGTTGATAAGTTGATAGGTTGATTAGTTAATTTATGAACTTCTTTGTATCTTAATTTAACCTATCAACTTATCAACCAATCAACTATTCAACCAAACCCCCATGGCCACCAAAGATCCAAAAGTTGACAGCTATATTGAAAAATCTGCTCCTTTCGCGCAGCCTATACTAAAACACCTACGCAAATTGATTCACAAAGCCTGTCCCGGAGTGGAAGAAGCCATAAAATGGAGCTTCCCCAATTTTGATTACCATGGCGCCATATTATGCTCGATGGCGGCATTCAAGCAACATTGCGCGTTTGGTTTTTGGAAGGCATCCATCATGAAAGATCCAGAAGGCATTCTCCAGATCAAGGACAAAAATGCAATGGGGCACCTGGACAAAATAACCAGCATCAAGGACCTTCCATCAGAAAAAATATTGATTGCCTATATCAAAGAAGCGGCCAGGCTGAATGAAGAGAAAATAAAGTTGCCCGCCCGCAACAAACCGGTAACACAAAAGGAATTAGTCATACCTGAGGAGCTACTCAAGGCGCTGAGAAAAAATAAAAAAGCGAAGACAACTTTTGAATCATTCAGTCCCTCAAATAAAAAAGAATATGTCGAATGGGTCACTGAAGCCAAAACAGACGACACCCGCAATAAGCGCATAGCCACCGCCGTGGAATGGATCGCGGATGGAAAGAGCAGGAATTGGAAGTACGTCAGGAAGAGTTGAGGGGAGTCGGGAGTCTTGTCATTCCGAGCGGAGCGAGGAATCAGCAGTTGCGGTAAGCCGTCTTATCACTGATTCCTCGCTTCGCTCGGAATGACAGCCCTTTGGACTCCCGACTCCTGACTCCTGACTCAACCTCACGGCGCTGCAACCAACTTGTAGACTTTTCCCGTAACAGCCGCAAGGCCCTGCTCGGCAGACGTGGTCAGGTATATTTCTCCAGACTGGTCCTGGCCGAATCCCTTCAGGTATTGGCCGAGGTTATCCGGAAAATCTTTCAGGCTGATCGCACTGTATGACCACATTCCGGAGCTGGCGGGCGTTGCGGAATATATTTTTGCATTGGCGCCTCCGTCCTGCGAAAAGATTCCAAATATATATTGACCAGCCAACTGCGTGAGTGCCGTACCCCGGTAAACATGTCCGCCAACAATCACCGTGGCCAAACCGCCGCCGGAAGGGTTGGCGTGGTTTTTCAGCTGTATGATCGGATCAATCAGTGGATTACCGGCTGAATCAGTATTCGGACAGGAACCACGTTCTACCAAGTCATTGTCGGTGTTAAAGCAGGCTGTTCCTTCCTTTACGTTCCATCCATAATTTCCTCCCTTGACAACAAGATCGATCTCTTCGTTGAGCGACTGTCCGGCGTCGCCGACAAACAATTGTTTTGTTCCGCCCATGTCAAATGAAAAACGGTAAGGATTGCGAAATCCGAAGGCGTAGATTTCGGGCCTCGCGGCCGTACCTACAAATGGATTGTCGGGGGGAATGCTATAAGGACTTCCGCTATTGACATCGATCCTCAAAATATTTCCCATCAGGTTATGATAATTATCCTGTCCATTGCCACCTACATTGACACTATACCAGTCGCTGACATGACCTGCTGCGTTGTCGTCCGAGGCGCCCCCATCTCCAATGGAAATATACAGAAACCCGTCGGGGCCAAAAGCAATCGTTCCTCCATTATGATTCAACTGGGGATGGTCTGATTCGAGAATTATTTTTTCTGAGGCGAGGTCGCCCAGGTTACTATTGGAAGCATTAACGGTAAATTCGGAGATCCTGGTCAGGCTATTCCATGAAGCACCAGCCTGGGGTCCGCCGGGCCTGGGCGGCGCGGTATAAAACAGATAAAATTTCCCGTTCGTTTTATAGTCCGGGTGAAACGCCAGGCCCAGCAATCCCCTTTCGTCATATCCGGTTTGTAAGCTGACCATCTTGCTCGTGATATCAAGGAACGGAGTGGCCACTTTCGTTCCATCAGATGCAATGATCCAGATCTTTCCAATTTCATCCACAATAAAAATCCGTTTGCTTCCATCAGCGGGCGCTGCAACAGTAACCGGAGCAACCAGACCATCTGTTACAAGCTGTAAATTGGGCGTTGCGTTCACCACCGGCGGCTGAACCGGAGGATATTGCATGTTATAGCTTTTTTGACACCCCAATAACGATACCTGAAATAGGAAAACGGCCAACCACAATAATCGCCATAATTTTCTTTCATTCTTGCCTGAATTCATTTCCATGTGCACATAATTTTTCGGTGTTGTGTGTTTGAATTTCATTGAAAAATACGCCGTTTAGGCTGCACCGGTTGCCTGAATCATATCGCGGGCAATAATTTCCACTACTCGTGAACCAAAATGTAAAAAGGGGTTGTCTCCCTGCCGCGCCGGGAAGGATTCAGGAACGGAAGCGATAAGGCGGTCACATGAAAATCCGCAACGGTATCGATTATGGTGAATTTATTTTTATCCAGCGAATCGATCCACGGCTTCGACGTAAGCAGGTAATCTCCTTTTCTTAGTGAATCAGGCCTGGCAGTATGCGGAAAAAAATGATTGCTATAAAAATGAAGGGTCCTGTCTTCGTTGATCCCATAGATGAAAAACCGGTCTTTATTGAGTCGCTTTTCCCTGATGATCTCACTCACCTTAACACCAGACTGGTACTGCAGCAACCGGGGATAGAACCCGGTATCGATAAAAAAATTGATCAGGAGAATGGCCAGCACGGGAAGGCTGATCATCACGGGAATGGGTATCCATTTTTTTGCCAGTGCCAAAACACTAAATATAATAGCCAGCACACAGAAAAGGATGAGGATTTTATTTGGAGGTGGAAAAGGAATATATAATAGCAGAAGCAGTGCAACACCCAGTAATGAAAAGATGACGGCGTGGAGGATGAACACGGGCTTCCTCCAACGGGAAAGCCCATCCGTATAAACAAGGCGATAGATCCATTTAGCCGTAATGATCGCGGCGAGCGGCAGCACAACGTAGATATAATGTGGCAACTGGTACCTGCTTACGGCAAGCGCGCAATAAGTCAACAGGAATCCACCGGTACTGATCCATTCCGCTTTACCCTGGATGGAAAAGCGTTGCCTGATTAATTTCGTAGCATCGTCGATCAGTCCACCGATAAAAAATATTGTCCAGGGCAGGAAACCCCAGAGCAGGTTCTGGAACAAAAAAAAGAAATGGCCATTCTCACTCCATGTACTTTCGCCTGTTATTCTGCCAAAACTCTGGGTCCAGAAAAAAAATCTCAATCCCGAAGTCCCGGTTCGTCCATACATTTCCTTTTCGGGATGAAGGTCGAACTGCTCGTACAGCCCGATGCTCATGGGGATCAGCAATGCAGCAATGATCAGGATCATGACAAGATATTGCCAACGGAAGAATTGCCTGAAGGAACGCTGCAGAAGAAAATGCGGGCCAAATGCAAAAACAGTCACCATCAATGCGATCGGACCTTTGGTCATCATACCTCCCGCGATGGCGATGGCCGCCAGTATAAGGTTTTTCCATTTGCCTGATCGATACCATTCGGCCATTTGCCAAATGCCCAGGATGACCCATCCCATCAACATGGTGTCGGCTCTTACATCGTGGGTGATCAGGAACATGGCCTGGCAACTGGCCAGCACGAGGGCGCTCAATAATGCAATCTTTTCTTCATAATACAAAGACGCAAGCCTGAACGTACTATAAATGGAAAACAAAGCAAAAAGAAAAGAAGGCAGGCGATACGCCATATCATTGATCCCAAACAAACGCATGCTGAGCGAACTCAGCCAGAAAAGCATCGGCGGTTTATCGAGGTAATCCAGTCCCCGGTCGTACAAATGCAGGAAATTTTTGCTTAACAGCATCTCCCGGCTGATGTTGGCATATTGCGCGGCATCGATTTCCATCAGGGGAACAAACCAGCCAGCCAGGTAAACCATTGCAGCGAGTGCAATATAGAAGAGCATGATCCTTTTTTCTTCCCTGTTCATAAAATCATCATGGATTGATGGCGACAATATTAAACGCATACTTTTCCCTGGTCGAGCTGGCCGTGTTGCCGATCCATAACTCGCCCTTCCCAAACATCACGGAACCACTTTTTGAGAACAGGTTGGTCGTATAATATTGCTTGATCCTTTCTTTGAAATTGTTTGTGAACAGCTCGTCAAAATACCGGATCAACTGTTGTTTGGTATTGATGGAATTGAATCCTTTTCCCGGCACATGTTTCAGGGGATAACGGGTATGCTCAGCGATCCACGCCTTGTCATTGACCAGTATGGATGCCCTGACCTTCCTGATGAATTCTTCTATTTCGGCATTTGTCCCCAACACATCGGTGTATCTGTGCTCGTAGGTACCCGGATTGATGAATACCAGCCTCAGGGAAAAAGGAAGGGATACCTGCTGCGAAGCATCCGTCCAGGTACCCGCGAATTTATCCACGCTGTCCGTAAATACTCTTCCTTTGAACGTTCTGCCGGCAATATTATTAATGAATTCAGTCAACATGATGGTTCCTGCTTTTTTTTCGCCGCTAAGCTGGATCTTCGTGCCCGTATACTTCAAAATGTAATTGCCTTTTATTTCACCGTTCTTAAACAGGAAGATCGACATCTGGATATCGCTATTGCCAAGTTTTCCCTCAAAATTATTCCAGGCATTCACTTGCGGAAATTCGGCATGAGTGGAGCTGAGGCAGAGTGAGCACAACAGGAATAGCCAGGTTTTTCGATATGGCATCATGGCGTTAAGATAAGAAAAGATTTAAGATTTTGGGAGATTGAGATTTTGGTATTTTTTTCACACGTGATGGAGCAGACTGCTCATCAAGCATTTCACTCAACTCGTCAAACAAATTATCATTCCGCCCTGGGATGCTTTTGTTTTGTGATGAATTAACATTAATCACCACAAAAGCGTTTTTATGAAAAAATCATCAGTTAAACAGAGCATCGCAAAAGCAATTGCTTTTTTTGCGCTATTCCTTGGCGCGTTCAATTTTGCTGCCAGAGCCGGCGGGGATGGATTTGAAGTTTATTTAAACAATAAACTCATCGCGAAACAGTACCTCACGCAGCCCCTGGATCTGAAAACACTGGCATTGGACAAGGCAAATATCAATGACCAGATCACGATTTATTTTACCCAATGCAACGCCATAGGCAAAATAGCAAAGGGAAGAAGCATCGTGGTAAAAGATGAAAAGGGCCGCATGCTGAAAGAATGGAAATTCGACGACGCAAAAGACGCCAAGCCGGGGATGGTGATCCAGGTCAAAGAACTGTTGCAGTTGGAAAATTCGCCGGGTGAAAAAAGCCTTTCCCTTTTTTACCGTGCAGAAGGCCATCCGGACGCTCAGATCATTACGTCGCTGAAGATTTCAGGAAAAAGTGCGTGATGGGATAGCGAGTGGTAAGTGGCGAGTAGCGAGTGGTCGCAATTCTGTACTCGCCACTCGCCATTCGCTACTCGCCCTTAACGCTCACCGCGGCTCCGCCTCCGGGAGCCAGCAGGATCGTCAGGCTGCTGTTGCTGTCGACCGGGGTCTCCCTGATCGTGTACGCCATGGGGTTATTTTTCCAATCGGCATTGTCCGCGTCGGCATATATTCTGGCAATATATTTTTTCCCCTTATCCAAAAAGCTGAGAGGTATTGTGGCAGTTCGTTTGTTCTCATCCGTGATGGCACCAATATACCAATTGTCTTTCCCCTTTTCCTTTCTTGCAATACTGAGAAAATCGCCTGGTTCCGCTTCAATGATCTTTGTATCGTCCCAATCCACCGGCACGTCCCGGATAAACTGAAAAGCATCCGGATGGGCTTCGTAATTTTCCGGAAAATCGGCGGCCATCTGTAAGGGGCTGTATAATGTGACATAGAGCGCCAGTTGCTTGGCAAGCGTTGTGTGTACCTGCCGGCCGGGAGTAGTACTGTAGCCCTTTATTTTGAATATGCCGGGTGTATAGTCCATAGGACCACCGATCAGCCGGGTGAACGGAAGAATCGTTTCATGCTCTGGTTCATTTCCGTCGCTGAAGGCATTGTATTCATTGCCCCGGGAAGCTTCACTAGCCAGCCAATTTGGATATGTGCGTTGCAGTCCGGTAGGCCTGACCGGCTCATGCGCGTCAAGCATGACCCGGTACTGCGCCGCTTTTTGCGCAACCCGTAAATAATGATTAACCATCCATTGTCCGTCGTGGTGTTCACCGCGTGGAATAATTCTCCCCACATAACCTGTTTTCACGGAAGTATACCCGAAGCGGCGCATGAACCGGAATGCGGTATCCATCTGCCTTTCATAGTTGGTTGCGGATCCTGATGTTTCATTGTGCATGATCATGAATATCCCTTTTGACGCTGCATACCTGGCAATTTCACTGATATCAAAATCAGGATAGGGCGTAATGAAATCAAATACATTTTCCTTCCAGTTCCCAAACCAATCCTCCCAACCTTGATTCCATCCTTCTACCAAAACGCCCTGGATGCCATTTTTTGCGGCAAAGTCAATATATCTTTTTACATTGGCTGTGTTGGCCCCATGACGTCCATTAGGGATCGCTTTTCCGTTGGGATCCAGGCTATCGGCATAATCCGAATAATTCCAGGTACTTTTTCCCGTCTGCATTTCCCACCACACGCCGACAAATTTCATGGGATGTATCCAGGACGTATTACCGATAACAGCGGGCTCATTCAGATTCAATATGAGTTTTGATGTCAGGATATCGGCAGCCTTATCGCTGACTATGATCGTTCTCCAGGGCGTCGAAAAGGGTGCGTGCAGATATGCTTTATTGCCGACCGCATCCGGGACCAGGGAACTGGATAGGCTGAGGCTACTCGCGTCAACATGCAATTGCATGGATGAATAGTTGATGAGTGCGGCTTCGTGGATATTGATGTACAGGCCGTCTTCGGTTTTCATCATCAGCGGGGTTTGCACCGCATAAGGATCGGGAGCTACCCTGACGGCGATCGCGGTAGATTTCGCGACGAGGGCTGCATTGTTGATTTCGCTGAGTTTTGATGTCGTGTAGGGGTATTCGTTTGAATCAAAGTCCCCGGGAATCCAAAAGGCCTTGTGATCCGCGGTCAGGTGAAAGCTGCTCAGTTCATCCGCCACAATAAAATATTTGAGGTTCGGCTGTTTTGGAAATTCATATCGGAAACCAACGCCATCCTCAAAAACGCGAAATATAATATTTAAAAGGCGGTTGGGTGCCCGCAACTGCTGCAGGCGCACTTTTATTTCCCCGTAATGATTACGAATGATTTTGGTTTCCCCCCAGACGGGCTGCCAGTTTTCATCGACTGATCTTTTCTCGACGCCGAGGATCGAAAAATTTTTGTAGAATCCGCTGTCTTCAACCAGCCTGAAACCTAAATGCGAAGAAAGGATCACCGGTTTCTGGGCATAGAAAACAGAATAAGTAGGTGCACCCTGTTCATCCAACCGGAAGGAACATTTTACTTTACTCATCTCGATACTCAGCTCCTTATTTTCCTGTGCCGAAGCGCAGATGCTGGTCAGGATACACAGCAGGCAGATATAGATTCGTGGCAATGACATAGTCGGGGTTATTTTAGAGTCGGGAGCTTAGAGTCCCGACTCTAAATAAGCCAATATGGATGAGAAAATGTAATATTTGATTAATAATTTTTTGTTTTGTCTATATTTATTGCTGAGTTCAAACGTTCCATCATGAAAAAAATATTACTGGTTGTCTGCGTGTTTTCGCAAATAAAAATACTCGCCCAGGCCCCTGCGGAGAAATATACTCAGGATGCTGCCAGCATCGAACATCCGGGTGTGCCTAAGGGTGAAGTATTGAAATTCGCATTTGATCATTCGGCAATATTTCCGGGTACATCCAGAACATATTGGATATATATTCCGGCGCAATACAAGCCGGAAACGCCAGCCTGTGTGTATGTCAATCAGGATGGCATTCAGTGGAAAGCGCCTACAGTCTTTGATAACCTGATCCAGCAAAAAGAAATGCCCGTTACCATCGCTGTTTTTATTTCGCCTGGAAAGGTATTGTCGGACCATGATGCTACCAGCCTCGACCGGTTTAACCGCAGTTTTGAATACGATGGTTTGGGAGACGCTTACCTGAAATTCGTGCTCAACGAAATATTGCCCGATGTCGAAAAACAACATGCAAGCAATGGCCGGGAGATCAGGCTGTCAAAGCTCGGCAACGACCACGCCATCGGTGGATCAAGCAGTGGGGCAGTTTGCGCTTTTACGGTCGCGTGGGAAAATCCCCAGGCCTTTTCCAGGGTCTTCAGCGCGATCGGAACTTATGTCGGACTACGAGGTGCAGACCGCTACCCGACGCTGATCAGGAAATACGAGCCGAAACCCATTCGGGTTTTTTTGCAGGATGGCAGCAATGACTTGAACATTTATGGCGGTGACTGGTGGAAGGCCAACGAAAGCATGGAAAGGGCCCTGTCTTTTTCAGGATATGAACTTAACCATGTCTGGGGCGAAGGCGGCCATAGCGGCCAACAGGGAGAATCCATTTTCCCCGAAGCCATGCGCTGGCTTTGGAAGGATTGGCCAAAACCAGTCGGTACAGGACATTCGAAGAATGCCTTCCTTTCTGATATCCTGCTGCCCGGCGAAGGATGGGAATTGGTTGGGGAAGGATATAAATTCACAGAAGGTACCGCAACCAACGCCGCGGGGGAAGTGTTTTACCAGGACATCCCCACCTCTGTTACTTATAAGATCGGGCCCGATGGAAAACCGCTCGGACTCAAGCTGGATGCTAAAAGAGCAAGCGGAACCTCTTTCGGGGCTGATGGTAACCGTTATGTTGTGGCCGGAGCAACCAGGCAAATCATCCGGTATGATAAGAACGGAAAGGAGACTGTTGTGGCGGACAGCATTTCCGGAAACGATCTTGTAGTGGCTAAAAACGGGAACATATACGTAACCGTTCCGGATGGCACCAGTAAACCGAGCAGGATCTACCTCATCCGTCCCGACGGAGAAAAATCTGTTGTGGATGAAGGACTGAAATTTGCCAATGGCCTCGCGCTTTCCCCGGATCAGACCCAACTCTATATAACAGAATCGGCTACCCATTGGGTATGGGTCTATACAGTCCGGGCAGACGGTAAATTGGATTATAAGCAACGGTATGGCTGGTTGCATTCACCGGACACCGAAGACAATGCATGGCCGGATGGGCTCAAATGTGATACGGCCGGCAGGGTCTATGTCGCTTCGCGTCTGGGTATCCAGGTATTGGACCAACTGGGCAGGGTAAACGCTATTTTGCCGATGCCCAGCGGACAGGCTTCGAACTGCTGCTTTGGCGGACCTGATTTTAATATCCTGTATGTTTCCTGCGGAGACAAGGTTTACCGTCGTAAACTTAATGTCCGCGGCGCCAATCCTTTCGAAACAGCATACAAACCCGCCGCACCCAGGCTCTAGTTGATGGTTGAATAGTTGATAAGTTGATTGGTTAATAAGTTGACTCGGAAGTTCGAAAGGGTTGTCATTCCGATCCGCCGAAGGCGGAGAGGAATCAGCAGTTTCGTGTAAGCCGCCTTATGCCTGATTCCTCGCTCCGCTCGGAATGACAAGATTCCCAACCAAACCAATTAACCAATCAACTTATCAACCATTCAACTTATCAACGACTATTCAACAACGACGCTTCGCGTCAAAGGGCCCAATAATCAAAAACCAAAGCCTTGTCCAGGTATGGGTTCAGCAGGGCTATAAACGCTTTGTGGGCGGGATGGGGAAGGTAATTGTCCCGGTCTTTTTCAGACGAGAAGCTGACGAAAAAACAATGGGTAAATCCCTGGTTCAGCTGTTCCGGGCTGTTGTTTTTACCCCATTCAAAGGCCTTTACTCCTTTGATAATATCAGGAAGGTCCTTGAAGGCTTCTTCCACTTTTTGAATATCTGCTGGAGTAGCATTGTCCTTGAATTTAAACAACACCACATGACGCAATAATCTTCCGGTGGGTTTTTTTGCTGTTTGTGCGTAAGTCATACCGGTAATGAATAAGCCAACACTTAAAAAGAGAATAATTTTTTTCACATTGATTATTTAAAGGATACAAGATAACATTAGCAAGCGATTACTATAGTTAATATCCTTTAAATCCTGAAAATCCTGCTTACTTTTGCCAAAAATATTTATATGGGAATTGCTGACAAATTATTTAACAGAAAGAACGAGCAGGCCGCTGAAAACTTAAAGGCCGGTCAGGAATTTCTTAAAGCCAACAAAGCAAAGCCTGGCGTCGTGACGCTGCCGAGTGGCCTGCAATACGAGGTCATAACAGAAGGAAAAGGGCCGAAACCCAAAGCCAGCAACAAAGTAACCTGTCACTACCACGGCACCTTAATAGATGGTACCGTTTTTGATAGCTCTGTAAGGCGTGCTGTGCCTGCGACATTTCCTTTGAATATGGTGATCAGTGGCTGGACGGAGGGACTGCAACTCATGAATGAAGGAAGTAAATGGCGATTTTTTATCCCACCCCAGCTGGCCTACGGAGATAGGCAAACCGGCGCGCATATCGGACCCAACAGTACCCTCATTTTTGAGGTGGAATTGCTCGGAATTAGCTGAAACTGAACGAACAACGGAGAAATTGATGTTTCTTGAGGCCCAATCAGGAATTGTGGGTATATTTGTATGATCCACAATATCTCATTCTAAGAGCTTCCTAAGGCATTTTGGCATTTATATTTGAAGCAGCCTTCAAAAAGGGAAAAGTAAACATTTAAAAAAATAAACATGACTGAAGGAAAGTACCTATCTCTCTGGACCAAATATTTGCCCGTAATCCGGATTTTGCTCAAAAAATCTATTGCCGAAGAACAACAGGTTGCTTTGGGAAAAATGGAATTGCAATTTGTGGACAACCGCAAGAATGCCAACTACTCTTTCAATCTCGAAATCGTAAAAGGAAAAGTCGAAAACGGAATTGGCGGATCGCCCATTGGTAAAGACTTGTTCTATGTGATGAACAATGATGCGATTGTCAAATCTTTTATGAACGATAAGAATATCATCATTAAAATGACCAGGTCCTCACAACTGACTTTCAAATCTGATCTTGTTGTTGAAGAACAGGTCATCTAAAATATTCTACTACGCCTCAACAAACGACCAGCCCTTATCGGTTGGTCGTTTTGTTTTGCCTATTTGACATCGTAAGACCTGAGCACTTTGAACTTAAGCCTTCCGTCCTCTCCTTTGGCTGCCTGGTATTGTACCACCCGGCTGCCTCCGGTCGGCTTATCTGCTTCATCGCCCGGTTTATACAGGGGAAATTTCTGCATCAGTGTACCTTCCATCAGCGAAAATTCATCGTGCCCCTTATAACCGGTCTTGAGTTTACCATCGAGCATGACATCGGGCAGCGAAAATGCCGACACCGTTTTATTTTCTTCTGAAGCAAACGCATATACGTTGCCAAATTCCCCGTCCTTGCCGGAATACACATAGATGAGCAGGTCGGTAAACCCGTCATTATTCAAATCCTCCAATTCTGCTTTGACCACTTTTCCACGAATGAAAAAATCAAATCCATGGCTTGACTTATCAAAACCGATGAGCTTCACCTGAACCTCATTGTCGATGATGTTTTTATTATTGGTGCTGACCCGGTAGCCTACTTTTCCATTAATCAGGGTAGAATCAAATTTCCTTACCTGTGCCTGCAGTGGCTCCAGGACACAAAGCAGCATCCCGGAAAGGAATAAAACAAAGATGGTTTTCATGACTCAAATATACCCCTGAAATGGCCAATAACCTCATGGATACCTTCCGATCAGGTGATTGCCCACGATAATTTTTTTCATCATTGCCGGATCGATTACTCCCTGTTTCGCATATACGATCTTTCCACCGGGTTCGATCAATAGCACGTAAGGCAGATCGCCCTTCCATGCGGGGTCAACGGCATCGGCAAATTTGCGTTGACCGGACTCATTGAAAAGAAAATTGGTATTTGAGGCCTGTTGTTTTTTCAGCACCTGCAATACCTTTTCCTGTGTGGCTGGGTCATCCGTACTGATGCTGATGAACTCAAAGTCCCGGTCGCGGTACATCCTGTTCATGATGACAAACTCGGGAAATTCCCTTACAGAAGGTTCATTTGAACTGGCCCACACATGGATCAGCCTTAACTTGTCCGAACTGTTTTTGAGAAGGTCCTTTAGCCCGGCGGCATCTATCATCGACAGGCTTACGGGTTCTTTCGCCCATTTTTCCAGCGATTGTTGCACCAGGTTTCTTTTTTCAGCCCATTTAACGGAACAGCCAAAGACCTTGGTGGTTTTTACGGGCACTTCCTGGGTGTTGAGTAACGCGTCGATTGCATTCCGGGTATCCTGGCTCCTGGGCGTTTTGAACGGACTTTCCATATCATCGACCCTTCCGGTATAACGTAGGTGGCGGTCCTGGTCAAAAACAAAAACATGAGGGGTCGCCACCGGCCCATAGGCTTTAGACATGGTTTCGGTTTCACCATCGTATAAATAGGGAAAATTAAATTTCTTTTCTCCTGCCCTTTCTTTCATTTCCTCAAAGGAATCGCCAAGATCTGAAAAATCAAGTTCATCGAGCCGGAGGCTTTTGGGATCATTGGGATTGACGGCAACCACGGAAACATTTTTGCCGGCATAATCGGCCGTCAGACTGATCAGGCGGTCTTCATAAGCCTGTGCAGTAGGGCAATGATTACAGGTGAACACAATCACCAGGATGCGGGCATGCTTAAACGAAGAAAGGCTATAGGTTTTCCCATCCACGCCTGGCAGGGTGAAGTCGGGTGCCGGAGAACCGATGGCCAGGGTTTTATGATCCTCGCTTTTACTGATGGTATAAGCCGGCAGCAACATCATCAATAAGGCAAACCTGGCCAGGAATCGTTTTTTCATGATCCGCTTTGTTTAAGGTTCCTGAAAATAAACAAATAATATGAATGTGAGGCCCTCGCATTAAAGCGCCAATGCTTCTATCTGTTTCAGGTAGTCGAATTGCAGGTCCTCATGAACTTTTTTTGCGAGCCCCTTCAATTTCTCCAATTGTCGTTCATAGATATTCAGGATGGCTTTATGCTTGCTTTTTGTCATGCCCGATGTCTTGCAATGATGGCAAAAATGAATCAGGATCTCCAGTTCCGATTCCCTGATCCCCGAATGTTTGCAATGCCTGGAAAGCAACCTGAGAATCCTGCGCAGGCCTTTTTTGGCGAAGTACCAGTTGCTGAGGGGCAATGCTGCAAATTGTTCGTCCATCTCCTTTTTTACAGATTCAACAAAACCCTGTTCATCGTGTGATTCAAACAGGATATAGGTCAGGAGCTCTTTGTTTCCTTTCTTATGTCTAGCCAGGCGAAGACAGAGTTCAGTGATTGTTTTAGGAGGAAGTGTGGCCAATTCCTGTTTTAATTCTATGATGCTTGCTATTTTCATCGGGGGTTAATATTTTTTATACTTTTCAGGAAGCGGTCCATCCCCCATCGACCAGGAGTGTGGTTCCCGTGATCAATGAAGCCGCCCCGGACGCCAGGAACAAAACTGCATTCGCCACTTCTTTCGGTTCGCCTATCCTACCCAGTGCAATCTTGGACAACACATGTTTTCTTGCCTCTTCATTAGCAAGATAGGATTCGGTGCCAGGCGTGGAGATAAATGTTGGGGCTACAGCGTTTACTGTAATATTGTATTTTGCCCATTCTACAGCGAAGCACTTGCAGAAATGAGCGATGCCCGCTTTGGTCTTGCAGTAAACAGATTCTCCAGGCAATGCAATAAATCCGGGTTGTGAACTCAGGTTAATGATCCTTCCATATTGCTGTTTCATCATCCATATCCCCACTGCCTGGCTCACAAAAAAAGTTCCTTTCAGGTTGACGGCGATCGTGTCGTCAAAATCTTTTTCTGTCACCGCTTCAATGAGGTTTTCCGGTGCAATTCCGGCGTTGTTCACCAGGATGTCTATCCTGCCGAAATATTTTGCCGCCTTTGCAACCGCAGTTTGAATTTCATCCATCTTGCTCACGTCCATCTGTAGTGGCAGGGCCCTTCTGCCCATGGCTTCAATAGTTTTGACCAGTCCGCTATCGGCCTGTTCATTTTTTAAACCGAGTGCAATATCCGCGCCTGCCTCTGCCAGCGCCAGTGCACAAGCCCTCCCGATACCCCTGGCAGCTCCGGTGACCAGGGCAACCCTTCCTTTCAATGTTAATTCATCAGCATATTTCATGGTCACTATTTGTTGATCACCCATTCCTTTAGCAATTGAATGCCTTTCCTGATCTCTTCCCGGCCGTCTGACTCGATCCCATACCATCCATGATATCCTGAATCCCTGGTCATCCTGATCATCCGGATGGTTAATTCGTCGGATGGCTGATTACGGTATGACATCCCCTTTGCATAAGGAAGTGTTTTTTGCAGGTAAGCAAAATTATCAAATTCATCGCCAGGACTTCTCCAATCAGGATAAATGCCCAATCCAGGATGGTTTAGTTTTTTCATCAGCGCCAGCATCCAATCCGGGTCGTTCGACACGCCGCCGTGATTTTCAATGAGGATATTGATGCCGGATTCATTTGCATAGTCAAGCAGTAGCTGATAAGATTCCGCCGCCCATTTTAGCGCTTCGTTTTTTTCCACATTCAAAGGGCCGCGGCAATTGGTGCGGATAGACAGGCACCCCAGATAATGGGCAATATCCACCCATTTACGATGATTAATGGCAAATTGCCTTCTTCCTGCGGCAGTATCTGCACAGGCGTCGCCTTCGTCATCCACCATGATCAGGACCATTTGCACAGCCTGATCAGCCGCATTCTTTTTTAATTGTTTCAGGTATTCTTCGGTTGGCGTCTCAAATAAAGTGTTTACAAATTCTATTCCGTTCAGATCGAAATCTTTCCTTGCGATTCGGGGGAAATCGAGGTTTTTCCATTTGCCCGCCCTCATTTCTTCCACCAAGGCCCATTGCGCAAGCGAAATATCATCCTTTACATCCATATTGCTTACTTTAAAATGATTAACACGAAAATCCGAATTAGTCCGAAATTTATGAAAGGTAATTGAGGTCACCTAAAAATGAAACAGCATATATGAACAGCAAGAAACTAGCCGCGGATAAGGCGGTATCCTTTGTCAGGGATGGTATGGTCGTCGGCCTGGGAACCGGATCAACAGCCTATTGGGCCATTGAAGGAATTGGCGAAAGGATGCTGAAAGAAGGATTGAAACTAAAAGCGATTGCCACTTCCACGCAGTCAGAAAAGCAAGCCAGAGCACTCGGCATCCCCATCGTTTCATTTGCGGAGATCGATGAAATAGACCTTACGATCGATGGGGCAGATGAAGCTGACCCCGGCAAAAACCTGATCAAAGGTGGCGGTGGTGCTTTACTGCGCGAAAAAATTGTCGCATCCAACAGCAAAATACTTATCATCGTTGTCGACCAAAGCAAGCTGGTGAAAACCCTGGGTAAATTTCCATTACCTGTTGAGGCCACCATCTTCGGTTGGGAGAAAACATATAAGAAATTGCAGGGCCTGGGCTGTGTCCCTGGCCTTAGACATGTACAGGCAAAACCCTTTGTGACGGACAATGGGAATTACATTATCGACTGTCAATTTGATCAGATCCCCGACCCGGCCGATCTGCAGCAGCGCATCAATGCCATTACAGGGGTTGTCGATAATGGCTTGTTCGTCGGGCTGACTTCTAAAATCATTGCCGGCCTTGAAGACGGGAATACGCGGATCATAGATTGAGGTATGCTCACAAAAAAAATCCTGTTCCAAAGAACAGGATCTTAAAGTTTTTGCCGTTAATCCATTATTTTCGGGTAAGGGTACTGTTTAGTTACTCCTTCCTGAAAATATATGAGGCGATAGCGGCGAGGAACAGTGAAAAGTAAATGAGTACCTGTCCGCTAAGCATTTTGTAATGGGTGGGTTCTGTCCGCCTGGTCAGGTGAGCGACACTGACGACATTACCGGTTTGCTGTTCATAAACTCCTGCAAGCAACACTATAATAATAATGAGCATGCACAAGGGTTTGGGATTAACCATGGGTTGTTTGTTTTAATAGGGATTCGGAATATCAGGGGTCCATTGACTTGCAATAGAAACCTGTTTACTATAACGCTGAATGGGTGTCTTATATTTTATAAAACAGCGTATTTATTAATAAATTTTTCCGAATAATAAATTGATTATCAACTAATTATACTGTAGTCATTCCAGCCAGACCGCAATTGACCCGCTGCTCATTCAAGCCGGGAATTTATAGATGAAAAACCTTACCTTAAGCGCTCATTTTTAAACCCTTTTTTTAACAAAAAAATCAATATTGCATGTCGAACAGCACCCGGGCATCCAGGAGAAAATTTCTACAACAAATCGGAAGTACGAGCATTTTGCTTGCTGCCGGTCCACTATCAGGTTTAGCAGCAAAAGAAAAAGCCGAAGAGCGCATGCTGCATTACGAAAAAAGAATTTCACCCAATGATAAGATCCGGCTGGCCGTCATCGGTTTTGGCATCCAGGGTCATTTTGACCTGGCCACTGCACTTAAAGTGCCTGGCGTAGAGTTGGCCGGCGTCTGCGACTTATATACCGGCAGGCTCGAAAACGCAAAAGAAATTTATGGCAAGGATATTTTTACGACCAAAAATTATCTGGAGATCCTGGAACGCAGCGATGTCGATGCCATCATCATCGCCACCAGTGACAACTGGCACGCAAGGGTTACCAAGGAAGCCCTGAAGAGAGGCAAAGCCATCTACTGTGAAAAACCCATGGTGCATAAGATCAGCGAAGGAATGGGTGTTATAGAGGCGCACCGCGCGAGTAACAAGGTAATGCAGGTGGGCAGCCAGCGGGTAAGCAGCATTGCCTATGCCAAAGCGCAGGAATTGCTGAAGGCCGGCGAGATTGGAAAGCTGAATATGGTCAATGCGGTCTATGACCGTCAAAGTTCTATCGGCGCATGGGAGTATACGATGCCTTCGGATGCATCGCCGGATACGGTTGACTGGAACCGTTATATCGAGGGTGCAAATAAGATCCCCTTTGATCCAAAAAAGTTCTTCTGGTGGCGCAATTACCGGGACTTTGGAACAGGCGTGGCCGGCGATCTTTTCATTCACCTGCTTTCCGGCACTCATTTTATTACGGGATCAAAAGGCCCGGATAAAATATTTGCCAGTGGCGCAACGGCCTATTGGAAAGATGGCCGGGATGTACCTGATGTGATGACCGGCATCCTGCAATACCCGGATTCCCCCGCACACCCGGCATTTCAACTGACCCTGCAGGTAAACTTTATCAGCGGCACAGGCGGTCAGGAAGTGATCAAGATGATCGGCGAAGAAGGCACCATTGAATTGAAAGGGAACAGCCTGCTGGTGAAACACAGCATCATGCCAAAAGCACCAGGTTTCGGCGGATATGATGCCGTATTTACTTATCCGAAAGACATGCGCGATAATCTTACTGCCGCATACAAAGCAAAATATACCGACGACGAAAAAAAGCCCGTCACAAAACCCGATATTGATTTCAAGTCGCCTCCAGGATACAGTGACCACCTGGATCATTTCACCAATTTCTTTGATGCTATCCGCACCGGCAAGCCGGTAGTAGAAGATCCAGTTTTTGGTTTAAGGGCTGCGGCGCCTGCGCTCTCCTGCAACGACAGTTATTTCCAGGAAAAAATAATTAAGTGGGATCCCGAAAATTTAAAATTGCTGAAGAGCTAATGTTTTAGACATCTCCGGGTCTACTCCTTGACCCGGAGATATTTTTCAATGATCTCCCGGTTTATACCCGCAGCTTCCACCTTTTCAATCCCACGCTGTATTAAAGTATCCTTGCTGATCGTGACCGTAAACTCGAAAGATTTCCCTTCCCATTCCCGCGCATTGCAATACTCCAGGAATTCGGTGTAATGATTTCCTTTCAACGAATAAGTTCCTCCACCCGCTTCGAACGCTGCTGACGTATCTTTTCCATGCTTCAGGTCGTGCCGCATAAATGCAAAATGGGTCTTATTAATGATCTTGATCATCTTTTGATCTTTGGTATAGTCAGTGAAAGCCGACTCACCTTTCGTAATGGTAGTACCCGAAATCAATCGCCAGGTACCAACCAGCGAAGGCGGGGTCTGTTGCTGATTGGATACTGAAATGGATGCAAGAAGCAGCAAGCCGATTTTTAGATGCATTGTTGTATGTTTTGGTTATGGGAATACCTAAATATACGTTGCTTCACTTAAAAAAATCATACTCGTACTCAATCTTTCCCATCAATTCTTTTCGTTTATTGTAGCAGGTTTCTGTCTGCCGCAATCCTTTTTCATTGTACTCGTATACCCATTGCTGGTATTCATTGGTTCCGGGCGGCAGGAACAACATCGAAGTGACCCGTCCCTGGGCATCAGGACCGAAGATATAATCAGGCAGCAGCCGGTTCGCCTTTTTGTTGAACCGTACCACATCGGTCAAAAAATGATCATTGTTGTAATAGTAAAAGATTACGGGGAGGTCTAACCGATGACTGACCGGGTGTTCTTCAACGACATTGCCTTTTTCGTCGGTCACGAATTTTACGTAAGTGGTATCTGTATTATTCCGGATCTTCAGCATGCCGGTGGGAATTCCCTGCTGATCGTAGGTCCAGAGATGGTCTTCCATATTCTTGACCTGGTTGTCGGTTTCCACCGAGCTGTTGTTGATCGACAGCACATGTCCCGCTGCATCATATTCATATTCTGTTGTGCTTTGGTAGGTATCGCTGGTATCAATGGTTTTTTTCAGCAGCCCTTTGTTGTCGTAGAATGCCGTCAGGCTGCTTGCCGTTGTCATGTTGGATACGGTAGTGGTCCGGATCTCGGTAAAATTATTGGAAACGGATTGTTTGCAGTCAAACCCGGCAGCAGGCTGTCCGGTTGGATCCAGGCTCACTAATTTCACCGACCTCACTTTACCCGACTTATACAAAGTCCATTTTTCATTGGTTTGCCTGGTCACGATGACATCTTTGTAATAATATTGGCCCGATGCAGTAAGGGCGCAGGCCAGCATGAACAAAAACCCGGTCAATTCCTTCATTTTGTGATTTATTAGTCGGCAAATGTAAAATTCATTCTAACAACGAAAAAACCCCGCTTTTAATATATCCGGGGGAACAGCCGTAACAAGGGGCTATTTGCCTTTCCTGCTGGATTTTGCCTGCAGTATGCTTATTTTTAGTTAAAATTTTGCCTTGCCCCGGCTTTATTCAATCCTGTAATGATAATTTATGTTACCATACGATGACCTGTCCTCCTTCAACCGGTTGGTGGAGATCATGAACGATCTGAGGGAGAAATGCCCATGGGACAAAAAACAAACGATCCACACACTGAGGTCGATGACCATTGAAGAAACCTATGAACTCGCAGATGCCATTCTCACAGAAGATTGGAAAGGCATCCGGGAAGAATTGGGTGACCTCCTCCTTCACATTGTATTCTATGCCCGCATCGGCAGAGAGCAAAACCGGTTTACGCTGGAAGATGTGATTCGTGGTATTAGTGAAAAACTCATTTACCGGCATCCGCATGTATATGGAAATCCCGGGCTTGAAGGTCAGCTACTCGAGGTGAATGATGCGGAGGATGTTAAGAAAAACTGGGAAAAACTGAAACTGAAGGAAGGAAAGGATTCCGTGCTGAGCGGTGTTCCCGTTTCATTGCCTGCCACGGTGAAGGCCATGCGCTTGCAGGAAAAAGCCGCCCAGGTGGGTTTTGAGTGGAACGCAGCGGACCAGGTTTGGGAAAAGGTGAAGGAAGAAATGGATGAGCTGCAGGAAGCCGTGCGCAGCGGCAACCGCGTCGATACGGAGGAAGAGTTCGGTGACCTGGTATTTTCGCTGATCAATTATGCACGGTTTTTGCAGATAGATGCCGAAACATCCCTCGAGAAGACCAACCAAAAATTCACATCAAGGTTTAAAGCCATGGAACGGGAAGCGGCCACCAGTGGAAAATCATTACAGGATATGACGCTCGGAGAAATGGATGCCATCTGGAATTCAATTAAAAAGCAAAAACAGCCCGACTGATGTCTTTTTTGATCATTTTTTTGCGAAGGAATGTTTACCTGATCCTTGCGGCCATCATATTACTCACAGCGAGTTATATCACCAATCGGTTCCTGGGCAGCAACGCGTCCATCAAACTGGTAAGGAATTCCATCCAATCTTTTTTACAGAATAGGGAATCCAGTTTCGATCATTTAATCCAGGACAACGACAGGGTAAAAAGGTTTGCTACCCAGCAATACAGCAGGATGGAGCTGGATGAGATCCTGGAAAAAAAATATGGCGTCCTGATTTATGAAAAAAAGATCGATGGGCCGGCCTCACTCAGGTTCTGGAGCGACCAGCAGTCGGTTATGCCGGACAGCCTGTTGAAAAGAGCCGATGGCCGGTATTTTGTGCGCCTCAGCAATGGTCAGTATGAATTTGTAAAAAAAGAACAGCGCTTCGGTACCGATAGTACCATGATCCTGATTGCGCTGATTCCTATACGCTGGCAATATTATATTTCCACCCCCAACCTGAAACCCGAATTTGTCGATTACCCTGCTGCCGAAAACCGCGTGCGCATTTCCTCGGAACCAACCATGTTCCCGGTGAAAAATTCAAGCGGAGAGATTTTATTTTACCTGGATAAAATAGCAAGCTACAACGCCGCGAAGTATAGTTGGACCCTATTGCTCATGACCTTTTCCGGAATTTTGTTGCTCCTTGTGTTGATCCACAACATGGCCAGGGCAATTACAGACAAATTCGGGCCTTTTGCCGGCGCATCTTTTTTAGTGCTTTTCTTATTGCTACTCCGTGGCTTGAGCTATTACTTCCCTTCCCTGCTTCATCTGAGGCAATACGAATTATTTGATCCGACCATTTACAGTTCGAGTTTTGTTTTGAGCTCCCTCGGCGATCTGCTGATCAATACCCTCCTGTTTTGCTGGATCATCCTTTTCCTGCGAAGGGAAGGAGTTGATTTCTCGCTACCCTTTCCCGGCAATAACTGGAAAAGATGGATACTCGCGGGACTGGTATTGGTGATATTGGTCATCACGAGTTTTGTTTTTGCCGATATCGTACAAAGCCTGGTTGCCGATGCCAGGATCTCTTTCAATGTCACCAATTTCTTCACCCTCAACGTTTATAGTTTTGTAGGATTTATCGTGCTTGCCGCGCTGGCATTGAGTTTCTTTTTCTTTTCCCAGATGCTCCTGCGGGTCGTACAGTCCATTGTCGGTCGAAATCCCATCCTGATCTATATCATCATTGCATTCACCGGACTATTCCTGCTCAGTTTTGTACACAAACCAGAGATCGTGCAATTGGATATCCTCGTATTAGCCTGGTTGCTGGCCTATGTCTGGATCATGGTCAGGAATCTGTTTTCCGGTCTCAACGTGAAGCTGAATATTTCTGAGGTCCTGTTCTGGTTATTTATCTTTTCTATTTCCATATCGACAGTGATCATTTTTGAAAACCATAAAATTGAACTGGAAGGGCGCAAACGATTTGCAGGCCGCCTTTCTGAACAAATGGATCCCAACAGTGAAAAGCTGATCAGCATGTCACTGATCTATTTCGACAATGATTTTCTCTATCAGAATTTCAACCGCCTGAAAGATCCTTATGCAAATCAACAGATCAAGGACAGCGTCATCAGCAGCAATTTCACTGCCTATACAAACAAGTTTGATACGAAGATCTACACATACGATTCCAGCGAGCGGCCTTTGTACAACGAGGATCCCGTTTCCTTTGATACCCTGAACACCATATTCCAGCTCCAGGGCAAGACGACCGGGATACAGGATCTTAAATACTATGAAAAATCATTCGACAGGTTTACCTATATCTATAAGAAATCCATCCGCGATCAAAAACAGAAATTGGCGGGATATCTTTTTATGCTCGCTGAGCCAAAAAATTACAAAGGAACCGGTCTGGTACCGGAACTCACGCAACAGCGAAAAGAGTTTTTGCCGGAATACCTGCCGATGTATTTTTATGCCATCTACAGCGACAAGGGCCTGATCTACCATTATAATAATTATCCTTTCCCGACGGTGCTTTCTGATGACCAGGTGCCCCAACGGGATTTCATGCAAAAGAAAAATGGCGACTACGACGAGCTCTGGCAAAAGATATCCGACAATAAAGTGGTTGTCATCGTCAAAAAGGACAATTCACTCATAGAAGCGATCACTTTATTTTCTTACCTGTTCAGCGCCTTCCTGCTGCTGGTGGCCCTGTTCTGGTTTGTTTCGGTACTCATTCAAACCAGGCTGCATTGGCGGCAGATCAGGTCCTTTTTTCAGCTCAATATCCGCTCGCAGATCCACGCCACCATCATCTTTATAAGCTTATTCTCTTTCCTGGTCATCGGCGTGGCTACGATCTATTTCTTCATTAACCGGTACAATCGCAACAACCAGGACCGGCTGAGCCACTCCATCCAGATCATGGTGAACGAAATTCAAAGTAAACTTCCCGTGCTGGCCATTGCGGACGATCCGTTTAGCCTTGGCCGGGTAATCTCCAGGGCGAATCTTGAAAAACTGATCAACAACCTGGAAGAAATTCATGGAACCGACGTCAATTTATATAATCTGGAAGGCGACCTGATCGTTTCCTCCAATCCATTTATTTATAACAAGGGTATTCTGAGTAAGAAAATGCATCCGCTGGCCTATTACCAGATGCAGCTCCTGCATTCCGTTGAGTTTTTTAATGATGAACAAATGGGGCGGATCTCTTTCCAGAGCATCTACTGTCCTGTGCGCATCCGCAACGGCAAGGCATACGCGTATTTGAATATTCCTTCATTCAGCACACAGGATGAATTGAAGGGGGAGATATCGAAATTCCTGGTCACCATCATCAACCTGAACGTATTCATATTCCTGATTGCAGGAACCATTGCTTTATTCCTCACGAACCGCATCACGAGTTCTTTCAGGCTGATATCAGAAAAAATGCGCCAGATCAACCTGGGCAAAACAAACGAAGTGATCGTTTGGAAATCACGTGATGAGATCGGCGGCCTGGTCAAGGAATACAATAAGATGGTAGAAAAACTGGAAGAAAGTGCTGCAACGCTGGCAAAAAGTGAAAGAGAATTCGCCTGGCGTGAAATGGCGAGGCAGGTGGCCCATGAAATCAAAAATCCTTTGACGCCGATGAAGCTCAGCATCCAGTATCTTCAGAAGGCTATCGCCAACAATTCTGTCAACGTAAAAGAACTAACGGCCAATGTCGCCAATACACTGGTTGAACAGATTGACCACTTGTCGAAAATCGCGGCTGACTTTTCGCAGTTCGCGAATATTGGCAATCCAAAAAATGAAGTTTTCGACCTGCACGACATGCTTTATTCGCTCACCTCATTATACGAGACCACAGAAAATCTTTTGTTTAAATGGGTGCCGGTGCACCAGCGCATCATGGTGTATGCAGACAAGACCCAGCTCAACCGCCTCTTCACCAACCTGCTTCAGAATGCGCTGGAGGCCTGCGTTGGACAAGACAAACGGGTGATCAGTGTGAGCGAGGAATTGAACGAAGACAGCATATTGGTTAAAGTGGCCGACAATGGAGAGGGCATTCCGGATGCGATGAAGACAAAGATCTTCATGCCGAATTTCACAACCAAATCATCGGGCACCGGCTTGGGATTGGCCATGAGCAAGACGATCGTTGAACAGGCCAAAGGAAAGATATGGTTTGAAACCAAAGAAGGGGAAGGAACCATTTTCTATGTTGAGCTGCCCTTTCTAAGAGCGTCGGTGAGCAGCCAGGTTGAACCAACAGCAGCAAAGATTTAATTGTCATTCCGACTCCCGCCGAAGGCGGGACGGAGGAATCAGTGGTGCGTGCAAGTTGCGTTCTCCGTCGATTCCTCCGCCCCGCCTTCGGCGTGGGTCGAAATGACAAAAGAAAGTTCAAATTCCTTTCGCCTTTCTTCTCCCCGCTAAATATTCCTCCATTTGCTTCAGACTAAAACTACTCAGGTTCTTCTCTTTGGTCAACCCCGCTTTTTGTGCGGCCAGGCATCCGTATTTGATGGCATGGAATCCTTCTACCGAGTGTGCATCCGGGTCAATGGAGATCAGCACCCCCTTTTCCAAAGCATAATCGATCCATCTCCAATCCATGTCAAGCCTTCTCGGATGGGCATTCAATTCGATCACCACTTGCTGCGCGGCGCAGGCATCGATGACTTGTTTATGATCAACCGGGTAACCGGGACGGCTCAGCAGCAATCGTCCCGTCATATGTCCAAGAATGGTCGTGTAAGGATTTTCAATCGCACGCAGCAGCCGCATCATGGCTTTTTCCTCGTTCATTTTCAGGTTTGAGTGAACGGAAGTGATCACCAGGTCAAAAGTGGACAGTATTGCATCGGAATAGTCCAGGTTTCCGTCATTCAGGATATCGCATTCGATGCTTTTGAAGATCCTGAATGGCGCCAACTTGCTGTTGAGTTCATCAATATATACATGCTGTTCCCGGATGCGGTCTTCTGACAGGCCATTGGCATAAAAAGCGCTTTTACTGTGGTCGCTGATCACCATCCATTCCAGGCCCTGGTCCACACATGCCCTGCCCATTTCTTCCACCGTATTGGATCCGTCGCTCCAATTGCTATGGCTGTGTACGATGGCCCGGATGTCTTCGGGCTGAATGACAACAGGCATGGGCTGGGTTTTTGCGCGGCTTATGATGGAAGGATTGTCTCTTAAATAAGCAGGTATAAATTGAAGTTTACGGGAAGAAAAGATCTCCTCTTCACTGGCGTCATTTCCTGCTTCCACGCTGGTGAATTCTTTTTCCCAGGCCTGCAAAAATGCATCACTGCAACTGGTCCTGAACAACCGTTCAAAAAAATAGCGATCTGCTGCAGGATGAAAACAAAGCGTTATTTTTTCAGGACCCTGCACAATTATTTTTTCCGGACCGGATTCAATCACGGAGAACGCGCTTTGCTCATAAAAAGTCTGCAATGTGGGCAGATCAAGATTGGTGATCCATTCCAATTGGTTCACAATTTCCAGTTGACGCCGGAATTCTCCTGTCAATTCAAATCTGTTTTGAGGAAACTTTTTTTTGATGGCTGAGTCCATTGCAAGCGCATAGTTTTCCACTTCAGCATACAGATGACTACCCTGGTTTTTTAAATAGAATTCGATCGTCTCACCGATGCTTTTTTGGGTCTTTTCACCGAAACCTTTGTACAAAAGCAGGCGGTTTTCCTGGCAGGCATAAAGGAGCTCTCCGACCGATTCTATCTCCATTTCCTTCCAAACGACGGCAATTTTCTTCGGACCGAGCCCTTTGAGGTTGAGCAGCTCGATGACCCCCAAAGGCGTTTTTTGGACGAATTCTTTCAATAATTTCAGCTCACCGGTTTCAATAATATCAATTATTTTTTTCCCGATCGCATCACCGATGCCTTTGATCGAAAAGATTTTTTCGCGTGGAATGTCAGTTAATTGTTCAGGTAATTTTTCGATGGTGAACGCCGCAATCGAGTATGATTTTGTCTTGAAGGAATTCTCTCCATGGATATCCATCAATTTGGATAGAAGCGAGAACTGGTCTGCGATGTAGTCGTTATTGATGGTCATAAAATCTTAGCGAATTAGGATAAATAATAGGCTAAGGTAATAAAACAAAAAGTCCCGAAAATTTTTCGGGACTTTGATATTTTCTGCCATCTAAGAGAAGAAACTATTTCTTCTTTGCAGCTTTTTTAGCAGCTTTCTTTTTAGGAGCGGCTTTCTTTTTTGGAGCGCTTTTTTTCTTAGCGGCTTTTTTTGCAGTTGCCATTTTTTTTGAATTTAATTGGTTAGTAAACTAATTTACAGTAGTAAAAATAAAAATTTCTTTGGTATATCCAAAATTATTTTGAAATATTCCAAATTTTTTTTTATGCAGTTACTTCTACCGCGTTTACGCTAACAAAGGTTTTGTCGCCTTTTTTCTTCTTAAATTCAACCACTCCATCGGTCAGTGCGAACAAAGTAAAATCTCTTCCAACGCCTACATTTTTACCGGGATGATATTCTGTTCCGCGCTGGCGAACGATGATGTTTCCGGAGATGGCGGCCTGCCCGCCAAATATTTTTACGCCAAGTCGCTTGCTTTGCGAATCGCGACCGTTCTTTACACTTCCTTCACCTTTTTTATGTGCCATATAGAGAAAGTTTGAAGCCTGATGGTTTAATAATTTTTTGTTTTACGCAATTTATTTTATGCGATTTCGTTAATCCGGATTTTCGTATAGTGCGTCCGGTGGCCATGTTTTTTACGAAATCCTTTTCTTCTTTTCATCTTAAAGGCAATCACTTTATCACCTTTTACCTGGTCAACGATGACGGCTTTGATGGTGGCTTTCACTTTGTCACCTATGGACAATTTCCCGTCGAGATTTGACAACAGGACTTCTGCAAATTCCAGCTTGTCTCCGGCATTACCCTCCAGGTGCGGAACATACAAAGTCTGATCTTTCTCTACCCTGAACTGCTGACCGGCTATTTTTACAACTGCGAACATAAAATACAATATTAGGGCTGCAAAGGTAAGGGTATTAGCTGAAAATCTAAAGCAAAAAGTCGAAAAATATGGATTTTGGCGGGTTTGCTGCCTCCTGCCCTACCGCCATACAGTCAAACTTAACGTTTCCAGGGCTTTTCGCCCGGGCTGGTTTGGCCAATTTCATGTAGGTTTGCCGGGTATTTTGTTTGTCATACCATGAAGTTCAAATCATTTTTAGCCAAGCCCTTCGCTTCCTATATTAATAGGAGTATCAAAAAAGAAATGGCCAGCGCCAACGCGGACCAGGAAAACATTTTGAAGAGCTTGCTAAAAACCGGCAGCCAGACCGTTTTTGGCGCGGCGCACAAACTGGCAGAGGTTAAAACCTACGAAGAATTCAAGGCTGCGGTTCCGGTGCGGGATTATGAACAGTTCAAGGTCTACATCGACCAGGTAAAAGAAGGCAAACACAATATATTATGGAAGGGCGTTCCCCTTTACCTAGCCAAGACATCCGGCACGACAAGCGGGGTTAAGTACATTCCCATCAGCAAAGATTCGATCGATAACCATTTCAACACCGCCCGCAATGCCGTGATGAACTATATGTCCGACACCGGCAATACCAAGTTCTGGGACGGCAAAATGATCTTTCTCTCCGGCTCACCAGAACTGGAAAGGGTCGGTGGCATTCCAACGGGAAGGCTGAGCGGGATAGCCAATCATCGCATTCCCCACTACCTGCGCACCAACCAATTGCCCTCTTATGAAACCAATTGCATCGAAGAATGGGAGACCAAACTCGACAAGATCGTAGAAGAGACCATCAATGAAAATATGACCCTGATCAGCGGTATTCCGCCCTGGGTTCAAATGTATTTTGACCGCCTCATCCAGGTGAGCGGAAAAAAAATCAAAGACCTCTTTCCGAATTTTTCCTTGCTGGTGCATGGGGGCGTCAACTTCGAACCTTACAAGGCGAAGCTGTTCGACAGCATTGGAAAAGAAGTGGACAGCATTGAAACTTATCCCGCATCGGAAGGATTCTTTGCGTTCCAGGACAGCCAGAAAGAAGAAGGTCTGCTTTTGAATACCAATAGCGGGATTTTCTTTGAATTTATTCCCGCCAGCGAGATCTTCAAGGAAAACGCCCCGCGCATCAGCCTGAAAGATGTGAAAACGGGTGAGAACTATGCCCTGATCGTGTCCAGCAATGCAGGCCTCTGGGCCTATAATATAGGTGATACGGTGAAATTCCTTTCAGTGGACCCTTACAGGATCGTGGTAACGGGAAGGATTAAACATTTTATTTCTGCCTTTGGGGAACACGTGATCGGCGAAGAAGTGGAATACAGTCTTATGAAGGCAGCACAGGAGGAAGGGGTTCACATCACCGAATTTACCGTGGCGCCCATGATCACCGCGCAGGGTGATGGCAAGTCCTTTCACGAGTGGTTTGTGGAATTTGAAAACAAACCGGCCGACATGCACCGTTTCGCATTGAAGGTGGACAGCAACCTGCGATCCAGGAACATTTATTATGATGATCTTATTTCGGGCAATATATTGCAACCCCTGCAGATCCATCCCGTAAAAAAGAACGGTTTTATTGATTATATGAAATCCATCGGCAAACTGGGCGGACAGAATAAGGTTCCGCGGTTGAGCAATGACCGCGCATTTGCAGAACCCCTGGAAAAATATATTGAATAATTATTCGTTCTCCATCAACCATGTCTAACGACCAACATAAAAAACGCGTGGCAGTATTTGGTTCTACCGGTTCTGTCGGCAAACAGGCTTTACAGGTCATCGCATCCAATCCGGATAAATTTTCCGCGGAGATATTGACGGCGCAGAATAACGACGAGCTCCTGGTCAAACAGGCCCAGTTGTTTTCCCCTGAGATCGTCGTGATCGGTGACGAGAAAAAATATGCCAAAGTAAAAGAGGCGCTGGCCTCATTGCCCATCAAGGTATTTGCAGGGGAGCAGGCCCTCGAAGAAGTTGCGTCGATGGATGTATACGATATCATGCTCGCCGCCATCGTCGGGTTCGCAGGATTGAAGCCTACGCTCAGGGGCATAGAGAGCGGCAAGGCGGTCGCCCTGGCGAATAAGGAAACCCTGGTGGTTGCAGGAGACATCGTCATGCGCAAGGCCGTAGAGCACCGTGCGCCCGTTATCCCGGTTGATTCGGAACATTCCGCCATTTTTCAATGTCTTGTCGGGGAAACGAGGAACAGGATCGAAAAGATCGTGCTGACCGCATCCGGCGGACCGTTCCTGGGCAAGAAACCGAATTTCCTTGTGAATGTGAAAAGGGATCATGCCCTGCAACACCCCAACTGGAATATGGGGGCCAAGATCTCCATCGATTCGGCAACGCTCATGAACAAAGGACTGGAGATGATCGAAGCCAAATGGTTGTTCAACCTGAAACCAAGTCAGATCCAGGTGATCATTCATCCCCAGAGCATCATCCACAGCATGATCCAGTTTGAAGATGGCAGCATCAAGGCGCAAATGGGTCTGCCCGATATGAAATTGCCGATCCAATATGCGCTGGCATTTCCCCATCGGATTGCGAATGACTTACCCCGTTATGATTTCAAAAAACCAGACAAGCTGTCTTTCGAGGAGCCCGACCTCAAGACTTTCCGCAATCTTACCCTGGCCATGGAATCCCTGTTCAAAGCAGGCAATGCACCCTGCGTGCTCAATGCCGCCAATGAAATCGCGGTCTATGCGTTCCTAAAAAACAGGATCGGATTCTTGGACATGACCGACCTGATTGAACGCACCATGCAACATGTGGCCCATATTGAGCAACCTTCGCTGGAAGATTATTTTGACAGCGATGCAGAGGCGCGTAATTTTGCGGCTTCGTTAATTAAATTGTAAATGAGGAGCCGCGGGGCTTTCAAGCGACACAACATTAAGAGATTAGCATATTAGAAATTATTAAGCATGATATTATTATCGATTGATTGGTCCGTGGTTGGGATTAAAGTATTGCAGTTTATCCTATCTTTTTCTATATTGGTGGTTTTGCATGAACTCGGACATTTTATTCCTGCCCGCTGGTTCAAGTGCAGGGTAGAGAAATTCTACCTTTTTTTTAATCCCTGGTTTTCGCTTGTCAAAAAGAAAATTGGCGAAACAGAATGGGGACTGGGCTGGATACCTTTCGGCGGATATGTAAAAATCTCCGGCATGATCGATGAAAGCATGGATAAGGAGCAGCTCAAACAACCGCCACAACCCTGGGAATTTCGCAGTAAGCCGGCCTGGCAAAGGCTGATCATCATGTTGGGTGGGGTGACCGTAAATGTCTTGCTGGCCTTCACGATCTTTATCATGATCGCGTGGATATGGGGGGATAAATACATTCCGGCGGAGAACCTGAAATATGGTGTCTATGCCGACAGCCTTGGCCGCAAGATCGGCGTGCAGGATGGCGACCGCATCGTTGCAGTTGCCGGCAAGCCCGTAGAAAAAGTGGGCACTGTTGGATCGGAGATCATTATGAATGAAGCCAGGAGCATTACGATCGAACGCAATGCACAAAAAATAGAACTGGCGATCCCGCCCGGATTTATCAACCAGCTCAACCAGAACCGTCTTGGCGGCTTCACCTACGTACGCATACCCCTGGTCGTGGATACAGTATTGCCATTTGCCAAGATCGCTGAAGGCAGTGTACAGAAAGGCGACAGCCTGGTCCTATTCAACGGGCACCGGGCGAAGTTCAATACCGACATCAATGAGACCCTGGATTCGCTGAGGAACAAAACGATTGATATGGCCTTCCTCCGGAACGGCGACACCGTCAGGGCCAAAGTCGTGTTCAATGATAAATCGGATAATGGTATCCGTTATAAAGGCACGGAAGAGATCCTGGGCAGCAGGGAGACCCGCTATACGCTGCTGGAAGCGATTCCTGCAGGCATTAAAAAGACGGGGCAGACGCTCAGCAATTATATCCGGAACCTGAAATTGCTCTTCACCTCGAAAGAAGTAAAGGTCAGGGATTCGCTGGGTAGTGTGGTCACGATCACCAACATCTTTCCCGGCGTTTGGGATTGGCAGAGTTTTTGGACATTGACGGCTGTATTCAGCATCCTGCTGGCCTTTATGAATGTGTTGCCCATACCAGCCCTGGATGGAGGCCATGCCCTCTTCACGCTGGTAGAGATCATTACCGGCCGCAAGGCCAGTGATAAGTTTATAGAATATGCCCAGATGGTAGGCATGATCCTGTTGTTGGGATTGATGGCCTACGCGTTGGGGCTCGATATATTTAGATTGTTTAAGTAATCGGGGGTGCCTGGTTTTGACAGCGTAGATCTTTGAAAGTGTAAGCATGCCGTGCGTTGGATAATTAGCACGATAATCTGAATATTCAACATTCATATGGCAATACTCAGTATGCCATGGCTGCCTAATCAGTGATTAAGTAGTCATTAGGGCCGCGATAGCAGGTTGGTCTGTTACCAAGCTCCGCCGCCGACTAAAAAACAAATACAGAATGCTGCAACAGAAGGCTGTGACTGTTGCTTAAGACCATACAGCTAAGGAAATGACCGGTTCGTTGCCTTCCAATCATTTCCCGACAACCAATGGGCAAATAAGCATGTAGAAAGCTTTTGAAGAATATGTTTGGACAGGGGTTCGATTCCCCTCACCTCCACGTTAAAGGTGACAAGTGGTACAAGTGTTACACGGTTAAAATAATAAGGGGTTGATATTCAACCCTTTTTTATTTCTATTGTAACAATCGTTACGGGTAAGTGTGTTACAAAGGTTGTCACAAAGGCTTTTGTGACACAGCTAGGTGGGATTTTACCTTCATTAGCACCATTGTTTAAACATTCAGGCTGTGGCAAAGTTGAGTACACCTGTTACCCTACACTATCATATATGTATGTATAACATCTTCAACCCTTTTATGTAGACAGTCCCTATCTATTATCCCCCGTCTTGTACTTATCATTTACCTTTTGCATCATCTTCAGGCCATCCACCTACCCGATAAATTGGCGAGTACACAATCACTTCACTTTTCGTCTTATTTGAATCAACAACGTGTGAATATCCTTCAACATATCCATAATCTTCTTTTGATCACTTTGATTTTTTTGGAACTCCCGTTCAATTTCATCTAAAAGTTCCTTCTTCAGTGTTTTAAGTTGAGGGTCTGTTAACATAAAATAGAGTTTAGTCTATTAAGTTATTTCTTTTTCCTGAATTGTATATTTGGATAAGGGTTTTCTGTTGATGCTGTTGTTTGCTGAACCTTTTTTGCATGGATTTAAAAAAGATTGTATGTTTAGCCAGTTGATAACATCCGTTTTTATCAATTTCAATAATTATGGGATTGTTTTCGTCTATTCTACATGTATACCAAAGGAAGCAAGCAGAAGTGGTCATTGAGTTGTCAAATGAGTTGCGGCAAAATTTCAATATTTCGGCCTTGCAGAAGATTGACTATGATGATATAAGCTATCAGAAGATACTTGATGGAAGTGCGCATTCACAGAAAGGGATTTACTACTTGATTACGGAAACTCATGGTAACTGGATAACCATAGTCGAGGTAAGTGTTAATCTCAATGATCCCTTTTACGTATATAGTTTGGCAAATGGCCTAAGCAGGCGGTTAAACACTTATGCTTTATCTTTTCATCTTCATGATAGTGATGTGTTATATTATAACCTCGAAAAGAGAGGAGTATCTTTGGACGGTTACAATAGCGATTATCAATATTTCCTGGATGCTCCTGCTGCCAAGGAGGAAATATTCAGCCAGAGGCATTCCCCACAGGTTTTCAAAGAAATTCTCCCCTCGCTAAAGAATGTTGATCAATTGAACTCGATCCTTAATGAAGGCTATTGGGATGCGTTTGATAATGGCGATCTTAATGACGATGGAATTCCGATCGATGAAAAATACACGGTTGATGAAGAGGATAGATTTGAACGGGTGGGTAGATATTTGGAAATATTCTCATATGCCGAATACCCATTTGCCAATTGGTACCATAACTTGTCCAAACTGAATCTAAAGGATACTCATTTATTAAAAGGCGGGATCTGAAACCCCGCCGACAACCTATTTCAACACGATTTAACATTAGAATTGTCCGCTCTTACGTTGCCCTGATTTCTTATGAAGGCTACCTGTGAAACCCGCAGTGCATTGAACATTCGATGGTTTATTGGTTCGTATAATTAAAACGGCACTGGTTTCCCTCGTGCAAATATTGTATTTGGACAAGCATATTTAGATTTAACTCAGGAAGACATAAGCATTGATACAGTAACTCGTTTTACGAAGTGAGAATACCGGCATTAATTCTAAAATATTATTCGAATAATACTTGCCATTGAAAAGATATATCCTTTCATATTGGAACCGACTTGGAATCCTCCTTTTCTTGCCCATAACATTTACTTGTGCGGCACAAACTAAGCACGGCCTGCTTGACTCTATTGCGGTCAATATGGACAGGTATTCAATAGCCAACCCTTCCTCAACACTCTTTGTGCACTTTGATAAAACAGTCTACTCAAATTTCGAGAATGTTTGGTTTGAAGCTTATTTACTTAATTATGATAATTCACTGGATTCTGTAAATATATTATCAGTATTTCTTGTTAGAAACAACGATAGATCGATTTGGATGGAAAGCCAGTTTGACATGCGAGACGGTCTTGCAAGCGGCCATATGTTTTTGCCAGATACCTTACCGCCTGGAAATTTCAGTTTTATCGCCTATACGAATCATCTGGTCAACGGGTATCCTGACGATATTTTCGTTCAGCCCATCACCGTAAAAACAATTATGGGTGATTTCAATCTTTCACTACGCCTGGCTAGCACGGGGATTGCATCGAAGGATTTTGCGGAAATATATCTGAAAGCCTACTCAAAGGATTTTAAAACGCTAAGTAATGCCAAATTCAGATATACTGTCGGCAGCAACAATCCATTTCAGGAATCGTCGACAAATAAGGAAGGTGAACGCCGCTTTCACTTACCACTTAATCAGGTTGAGTCAGCCAACAACATTTTGCATGTCGAAATGAAGGATGGCCTTCTTTTCAAAAATGCAAGTTTGGCAATTCCCGTGCAACGCCATGCTGCGTCAGTAAAGTTTTATCCTGAAGGGGGCAATTTGGTTGAATCGACATCCATTGTTGTCGGATTTGAAGTGAAAAATGACAGGGGCGAACCGCTTGCTATCAGCGGATTTCTTTATGAGTCAGGCCATATTATTGACACCATTTCAACGAATGAAGACGGGATAGGGAGATTTACCATAACTGCTAAAAAAGAGCACGCCTATTTAGTAAAAATAATTAACGACTCGCTGGATAGACTTGATTATCCCTTACCTCCTGTTTTGCCAACAATTCCAGTTATAACAGTCCTTAATGCGGTTGCTAAAGACACGTTAAATGTGTTGCTCAAAAATCTAAACTCGGCAGACCAGCATTTGTATGTACTGCTTCACGACTATAAAACCCTGTTCCGGGGGTTTGAAGTTTCAAAAGGACTGGCTACCCAATATGTGCAACTCCCTTTGAATGATATTCCAAAGGGAGTTTTCACAGTTACCTTACTTGACCAATACAAAAGGCCCCTGGCCGAGCGAATCTGTTTCGCTCACATAAACCGCCAACACAGCATTAGCATTACAAGTGACGCTCCTGTGTATGGTTCCCGGAAAAAAGTGCTGTTGAAAATCACTCTCAAAGGAGAAGATCAATCGACAGAGGGAGAGTTTTCGATTGCCTGCGTTCAGAGCAACAGGATTGAGGCAACCAAGGCGAAAGACATTCAAACATATACCTACGTTCGACATCAAATGGCAAGTTTGCCAAAAGGACACTTGCTTTTTTCTGCTGATGGAACCAACTACGAGCTGCTTGAGAATTCGCTGTTGGTAAAGGGCTGGAGAAAATATACGTGGCTTGATATGATGAATGCAAAGGATCTAAAGCAAGGTGAAGACAAAATGATATTTAACGGGACTATAAAAAAAAACAACCGAATGATTAAAGAATCAATCGAAGTGGGATTGCTGAATGATAGTGCTTTGCAAACAATTCGCACAGATAATAAGGGTCATTTTGAACTTTCAACTAATAACTTGATAACGCCGGAGGGCAAAAAACTCCTATTGTTTGTGAATGGGAAGGCACAAAATGACTATGATATAAAAATTGAAAACCCATTTTATGCAGCAAATAGGAGGATTATTAAAGAAATTGAATTTGAGAATTACGATATCCTGGAAAAGGACAGCAGCATGCATTCGTTCGCCTTGGCAAAAGGCGAATATGCTAAGGTATTGGAGGCTGTGACGATTAAGGCAAAAAAAGATGACGGTAACTTCTACGGGAAGGCACTCTACAATAGGAAATGCACAGACTACGTTTGTCAATACGGAGTGCTGAATTGCCCAAATCATATCAAGGATCCGGGAAACACTCGCCCAATTAATGGGCACACCTATTTATCCTATAGTTCTGGCCACGTGGACGCAGTTGTATACTATAGTGATTGTGGCATTACAAAAAATAACAAATTTATACTTAATATCGATGGCATCTACATGAGCAAGGTGTTTTATGTTACTGACCTCTCAATTTCTAAAACTCCGAATCCAGAATATCTTTCAACCCTGTATTGGAATCCAAGAGTCCACTTAAGCGATGGCAATTCAGTAACAATTCCTTTCTACACCGGTGATATTTCGGGCAGATTCACAGTAGTGGTTCAGGGTAAAACTGACGACGATGTAGTAATTGGGCAATACTTTTTTGTGGTAAAACCAGACGAATAGAATTCACTATATGTATACAAGATATTGTTTGGCCAACAATAGTTGCCTGACTTTAACAGGGTAGGGAATGCCGAACCCGAGAAAAGAGGCATCAACTCCAAATTTTTCACCATGTCAAATTTAAAAATTTTGAAACTGGACGTTCTGAAGAATGTCCTTACCAAGGAACAAATGAAAAAAATTACTGGTGGCTCAAGCGGGGGCTGTATATACACCTGTTCCTGCACACCTCACTCTCGGGAAATTGTTAAATACCAACCAGAGGCTGAACATCTCGTTGGAAATTCATTTGTTAAATTACTTTATAGAAAGTTGGGAGGCTAAAAATGAGTTGAAAGCTGAAATTGATGTGAAATTTCTGTTATTTAAATCTAAAGGCGGAAATCAAATATTGTTGAATTGGAACGTAGTCGGAACTACAAACCCAATAGGTAATAGCTATTTCGGAAAGTTTATATTACCTGCTTCCCTTAGGAGTAAGACTCTTGTTGACCAGAAGTTGAAAATAAGCTATGGAGATTTTCCGCTTCAGGATTCTGGCTATTTAATTGCTATTGTAAAAAGCATTACCACTTCTGACAATCGGGAGAGCCAAATTGTTACCGTCCAATTCCCGGATAGCATGAAAACTGTTACAGGAAAAAGGATTCAATTTGTCGCCGGACGAGATGCCAATATGCTTTTATCAGGGGGAGAACGAACGGCTATTAAAGAGGATCTTGGATAACCTTTTCAGGTCGCTTAATTAAAATGAAAAGCAAAAGATACTAATTTTATAGTGGGCAAGTTTTTGTAAACGAACTTTAACGTGAATCCATGAAGAGAAAAACTTATTTAATTGAATTGCTATGTTTAATAATGTTGCTAGGGATTTCAGCGGTCAAGGGGCAGAATAGATTTGAATTGAAGGGTAAGATTACAGACGCTCGGACAAACAATCCTATTTTGAGTGCTAGCGTTTTTATCGGTAACAGTTCAATGGGCACTATTACGGACAAAAAGGGTGAGTTTACGCTAATGAATATCCCAGGCGGAAATTACCAATTGACAGTTTCATGTGTCGGATACAAATCGTTGACTTTAAAAATCTCCTCGAATAGCATTTCGGAAAACTACAATTTGCAATTGCAGCCACGTATTGAGGAGTTGGACAGCGTAATAGTGCGAGCCTCAGATAAGCATGGTTGGGAAAAATGGGGGGCTCTCTTTAAGGAAAAATTTCTCGGCAATTCCACAATCTCCAGAGAGGCTAGAATTGAAAATCCACAAGTTTTGCAATTCAGACATTCGACATCCAACGAATTGGATGTCGTGGCAACTGACCCATTAATTATCGAAAACGCTGCTTTGGGATATAAGATTCGCTATGAATTGGAAGAATTTCGTTACTATGAATCAAGTCAATCGGTCAGTTTTCAAGGGCATTGTTACTTCGAAGAATTAGTCCCACCAAACACAAGAGCCTTTAAGCGGTGGACCAGAAATCGAATCGCTGCTTATCGAGGTTCAATTTTACACTTTATGCGCTCACTTTTTCAGGGAACGCTAAAACAAGATGGATTCGAAGTACGAAGATCGGTAGACAAAGGGGACAACTATTTTTGGGTGTCATCTAATGAATTAATCGCTGACAGTTTGCTCATAAATGCGACCGACACGTTAAAACAGTTGTATTTTCCCAACTATGTGGATGTGCTCTACAAAAATGCAAAGGTTGATGGAAAATACATGAGTCTCCAGCTGGTAATTGACGTCGGTGAGGGCCAGAAATCGAGAATCAGTCTGGAAGGAAAAAAGCCACTAACTATTGAAGCGAGTGGAAACTTTGATCCTCCTCTTGAACTTTACTTAATGGGGTATTGGGCTTGGAGTCAAAAGATTGGCCTTCTCTTGCCCTTGGACTACCAAATTCCAAAACAATAGTTTCAATACTCATTATGGCAGCAGCTGAAACAGCTCGTAGATTGGCAACTTTTTTGAAAAATGGGATTAGAAAAACAAGGTAATATTGTGTAAAATACAAAAAAGAAATATTGTAAATTTACCCAGCATCAGTTCATCCGTTGCAAGATTTTGTAAGCAATTCGTGAGTTAGCAATTTTTGATTTGAGTAAGAAATTGCAAAATTGAAGGTTGTGTAGGCGGCATAATTCCCCTCACCTCCACAGTTGGCGAGATATATGAGTTCACAGATCAAATTGCTGCGAACGCACTTACAACGATTATTATAATATCTGTTACAGCAGCAAGAAAGAAAACAGGGATTGTTATTTTAGTCGGCATTGTCGTTAGGTTTGCCACCAAATTCACTTCGATTGCAACAAGAGCAGTCATAATCAGGAACAGATTTGCTCCTGATAAAGATATCATCAAAAAAGTAAGGGGCGTAAAGAAGCACGACAATCCAAGAAGACTAATGCCCTGCCATCCAAGTCGGTTTTTCTGCTGATCAGCACTCCAGTCTAAAAATTGATTGACCAGGAAACGAAGAGATCCTGTGCTTTCATGAGAAATAAATATCGGGCGACTAATTGTAGTTGACATTTTAATATAATTTATCTGCGTTTTTACATATTTGAATATTATTGTCGATGGCTCGGATGTAAAACTACCTGATCAAGGGGCTGAGGAAATTTGCAAATCGTTCAACGGGCAATAATTGTAGATGAATGGGACCTTATCGATTCTGCGGGTATTCCGGACATTTAGCAGTGTAGTGGAAGGCAAATGAAGACCTGGCAGATATGCCATTTATTGATTAGTCGAGGGATGATCGGTAAAGACATTTTTAAAACGCGATTGATTCGATATAGTAAAAAAAATTAAACGGGAAGTATGTTTGGTGAGGTATCGCAGCTTTCCACTAGAGGTAATTGGGATCACAATAAATTTTCGGCATAGCTACTTCCTGAACAATCCTGCTCCAAGGGTTGACCCGAAGGAGCCTTCTTTCAGCTGCAGGTAGTTCTTCTTGCTTTGATCTTTCTCAATTTCTATTGTGCCCGTCATCTGCACGTTCTCCATTTGCAAAAAGTCAAGAGGGTTAGGTTTTTTTCCTCCCGTTGGGTCATTACCAAAGCCCACTGGGTTAGTATTGCTTGCAAAAATGCAATCGTGGATCGAATAATGGTGGTCTCCCTCCTTTATCCAGCCTGTTCCGCAGCGGGCTATGATGTTGTGATGGAATTCAAAGTCGTCTGCTGTGTTCTGTGTCGTCCAGACACCGCTGTAGTAAGACCCATAGACCAGGCAATAACGCATCGCATTATGACGGCTCGTTCCACCGGCTGCATCCCAAAAAACAACAGGGTTCTGACATTGGTAAAAAACGCAATGATCCAGGACGAACCCATGGCCATTGGCGATAGCAGCCACACGCACAGGAAGCAGATCAACATCCCCGGTAAACAGGCATTGCGTTACCAACAGGTCGTCGAGGTTCTTGCCGTCGCGCCAGATTGGATATGAACGGCGGTTATTTTTACCGTCGATATAGTAGTACTCGGGGCCTCCGCTGAACCTTAGTCCTTCAATGGTTACATGGCTGGCTTCTATTTCGACTCCCCTCGCTTCTTCGCCGTCTGTGTTGGGAATGGTAGGAACGATCATCGCGAGGATTGGCATCCGCTGCGGATTCCAGTCCGGGTCATCGGGCATGATCTCCGCGCGGATCACCAGGCGATTTTCCAAAGTATATTTGTTGTTGTTGAATAGAACTGTTTCCGTTAACGGGTACACGCCTTCGGAAAGTAAAATGGTACTGGCTTCTTTTCCGTTATTTGCATTGATTCTCTTTGCCGCTTCCTGTAATGTTTTCAGCGGCTGTAATTTTGTTCCAGGATTAGCATCACTACCTGTTCTGACATTTATATATAATTGTTCAGCAGGCGACATCAGTACCAGCATGACCAGCAATAATGTAAAAAAGCATTTTTTGATCATTACAACGTTTTTTGCAAAGTTGGGCAGCAGCTTTTATCCGTAATGGTCATTTTGAAAACAAAACAGTCATTTTAAAGACCTTCCCGGTATTGCTGAGCGGTGGCTCCGGTAAGCTTTTTAAAAAAACGATTGAAGTTGGATGGGTCGGAGAAATCGAAAGCATAGGCAATCTCCTTTACGGACCGGTGGCCCCGAAGTTGCTTTTTAATTTCGGAAACCAGTCTGTGATGTATCATCTGTTGCGCGGAAAGCCCGCTGTATTGCCGGCAGATCTTATTGAGATGGGTAGAACTGATCCGGAGCATTTGCGCATAAGATACGACACGGTGCTGGCTCATAAATTGCTTATCCAGCAATGACCGGAACCGGAAGAAATCCGGATGAATATGAGAATCGCCTTGCACTTGGTTTGCAGTTGAATAGTAGCGGTTGAGGATTACAAGCAACTGGTATAAAATCGCCCTGAGCAGGTGGTTGCTATCGCTTTGAAGATGCCTGAATTCTTCTTCCAGGTTGTGCAGCAGTTCGAGGATGCGGCGAAATGTTTTCGCCGGCATCTTCATCCCCGTTGGCCGGGAATATTGATGAAAATATTGAAAACGATACAGGAACAGCTCATCGGTGAAAAACAGGCCGAGAAAGTCCTTCTCAAAGAAAAGTGTATAGCCACTCACCTCCCTGGCATCCCAGCGACGAACCTGCCCTGGGGAGGTAAAAATGACCGTCCCCGGACCCAAGATCATCCTGTTCTCATCCAGTGAGAAACTGCCCTTACCTTTTTCAATAAAAAGGATCTCATAAAAGCTGATCTGGTGCGGAGTGGAGTCCAATACAAAGTTTTTTAGCGACTCTATCCTCGCAATATCCAGCAGCAGGTCCTTTCCGTATTTACGAGGAAGGAAATGATAGCTTTTGATATTCGATGCGGGCGTTTTTTGCATCGGCAGCTAGTTCAGGTATATGACCTTATAGAATAAAAACATCCTGTAATATTGAACTATACCCCAAAAAAACCATCCGAGGACAATACAAATCAGTAGCGTATAAGCCCAGTGTGCCTTGTAAAATCTTCTTACTGCAAGGAACAGATAAGAAAAGATGATGGCAATCCCCAAAAAAGAGATAAAAATGTCGAACGAAGCCGAATAATTCACTTTGGCGATAAGGTAATAAGGCAGACCCAATACGTAATTAGAGACAAGAAACCAAAGTATAATAAATGCAATGAAATGCGTGGCAAAAACGAGGTGCCCAACAAAGGGGATCTTTTTAAAAATAAAAGCCAGAAAAAAGAGCATGCCGTAAAAAGGAATCAACAGAAAAATGAACTCCTTTGAATTTGACGACATTTTTTCATCAAAGAGCAACTCGTATTCATTAAAAGGAATAGACAACTTTTTTAACTTGGCCTCCACGGCCTCTTTAGTGTGGAATTTTGTATAGCTGGAGAACTGCATATAGCTTTGCAGCGGCTGGCTGAAGGGATTAGATCTGAACCGATTCGGCAAGGTTAGAACAAAGAACAGTACGTTGACCACCAGGAAAAACTGAACAGGCTTCATATACCGCACCCTCCTCCCTTCCACATATTCCCGGCTTAATTTTCCTGGTGTCGCCACCAGGGCTTTGATGGAACGGAAAAACTTGTTGTCAAAATGGGCTAAGCCTTCAAATGTTTCTTCCAAATAATGTTTAATGGTCAGTGAATGGGAGTCAAAACGCTTCTCCCCGCAATTCGGACAAAAATTCTCCTGTAAAGAACACCCACAATTTTGGCAAATCATGCGAAAACAGTATTTTGAAAGAATATCTTGGAGGTCTTAAGATAGAGAAAGATTTAGGAATTGCTGCATTTTCTAATACAATATTATTTGATAAGGCAACTCGTGCTCTTTACTGCTTTATGGATATGCAGTGTCCGTGTTGTTGGACAAACGGATGAATCAGCAACGGACAGCATGCTGTCTGCATTACCCGGTATTAAGGTAATCAGCAAAACCGTAAACTATTCGCCGTACAGGCTGGAATACCAGCTGTCCATCAAACAACCGGTCGATCATGGCGATTCGGCTAAAGGCTTCTTTTACCAGCAGCTGCACCTGATCCACCGAGGTTTTTCGCGACCGATGGTCATGGAAACGGAAGGCTACAATGGGGATAACACAGGTTGCGAGTTGGAAAAAATACTCCACTGTAATGATTTAGATGTAGAATTCCGTTATTTCAACCAATCCAGGCCCGATACGCTGAATTGGGAATATTGTAGTTTTGAACAGGCCACTGCCGATCTGCATCATATCCGTCAGATATTTCGTACGCTTTATCATTCAAAGTGGATCAGCACAGGCATCAGCAGAGGAGGTGAGACCGCTTTGGTCTACAAATATTTTTTCCCTCGCGACGTGGATGCGACAGTGGCTTACGTAGCACCCCTGCCCAACGATATTGAAGATAAAAGGATATATGACTTTTTGGATACTGCCGGAGGTATCGCGTGTGTGAGACGCATTAGAAACGTTCAGGTTTTCATGTTACAACATGAGAAGGAGGTTTTGGAAAGACTGCCCCTTTCTGTAAAACAACTGCATTACAAAGCTGTGGGGGGATTGGGCGCAGCATTGGAATATGCCATCATGGAATATCCCTTCGCGTTCTGGCAAATCAGTGATATTAATCCTAATGATATACCGGTCAACAGCAATCTTAACGATTATTATAACCATGTGATGGCTGTGTTCGGCGGTGATTTTTCCTTGTTCTCACTATTGCTTTCTGACGAAAACGGAGTGGATCCATTCGTGCCTCACTATTATATGACTTACCAGACAGGTTATTATAAATACAATCTGCGGCCATTTAAAAACTATCTGCATTACCTCAAGGGTCCAAATGCGTCAGCAGCATTTTTGCCGGCTGCTGTTCCCCGCAAACCTTTTGATCCGGAGTTCGAGAAAAAGGTAATTGCCTGGCTGTCCGAAACTGGAAATGACATTGTATATATCTATGGGGGCAGAGACACCTGGACCGCCTGTAAAATCGCGTTCAATAACAGCGTTAACTCCAGGACATTCATAATGCCTGGTGCCAACCATTTCATGGCCCGGATTAAACACATGCCGCTTACCATGCAGTCGGAATTTGCAGCCTCCTTAGAACATATGACCGGTTTAAAAGTGGATTTGACCGCACTAAAATAATTTCTAGTTCACAAATAACTCATCAACAAAAAACCATCCTTTTTTATTTGTCTTTGTCTGAACCTCTTTGGGGAGCGTTGGAAAAGGATGCACGATCAACCTGATATATTTCACATCTGTTGTTTTGAATTTACATTCAAAAGGTACTAAGGATCCTGGTTGGGAAGTGGTCGGCTGCTGAGGGGTCATTCGTGTAAGCAATTTTAAATTCTTTGAATCCCCGCCGCCCCATAATTCAATAGTTTTAGGCGGAAGGACTGAACCATTTCTGTCAACGATAGAACCGATCGTGACACTACTTGCATTAACAGGTTTTGAAAATACCAATAGACATTCCATCGGATTCTTACGGAAACCCAGCCATTTGCCGCTTCGCAAATTAAAATCGCCCTTTTCACCGTTATACAATGTTTTACTTCCCTTCCCCTTGTAAAGTGAATCTGCGGGTTGCAACAATATGATTGTATCGGGCTTGAAAGTTGCGTGATAAAATTGATATGCTAACAAATCACTTGCCAGCCAGCCAGACTTAAAAGCTTTGGCCTTGACCAATACCTGTTTTGATAATTTAACATTGTTTTCATAAACAGGAGAATGAAGGCTGTCCGGATCTGATCCGTCTAAAGTATAACGGATCGTGATGCCGGGTACATAATGTTTTAATTTCAAAGAAACAGGTGTATCGATGATCGTCTCTTCATTTTTCAAAATGGGAGGATTTAATTTCGTCAGCAAAGTATCTGTCCTCATTCCAAAATCAATATGAAGATCCGGTTGATTTTGTTTGACTGACTTTGCATCTGTCTCTGCGACCGACGTATTCCATACATATAAATGACGAAGTTCTTTTAATGAAGCAAGTCTATCGATATCACTGCCTTTCACACTGGTATTCGATAAAGAAAGATTTTTCAAATGAGTTAATGTTGACAAATAGGATAGACCCGCTCCTGAAATGTTTGTAAATGATAGATTAAGGTTACGGAGGTTGATGAATTGTGCCACCGTCTGCAGGTCTGCATCTGTTACAGGCATTTTATTCAGGCTCAATGAAACAATTTGGGTTTTTATTGGCAGCAGGTCTTTTAATTGGTCAGTCTTAAAAAAAAAGGCGCCATAAAACTCTACGGCCAAGGCCGGCGACTCCCTGGCCAAACGATACACTGCGCGGTAATTTGTATTCAACCGGCCAACTGTTTTTTCATCGGCTGCTTCAAAATCATATATCTCGTCCGCATCTCCGGTTTTAAAAATATTCTCAGCAATTGATTTCAGCGTATCGGTCTGTGAGAGATCTTTAACCTTCAATTTAAAATCCGCTCCCCGTTTCACCCAACTATATAATATCACCATCTCCTGGTCCGTCAACTGTTCCTTGCCGTCAGGAGGCATATGTTTTTTTTGCGTCAACGGCAAATGAATCCGCTGGAACAACAAACCGAAATCAGCTTTCGTCGTATCCCAAAGTTGCCCGTCTCTTCCTCCTTTTAACAATGATTGCTTCGTTTCCATGATCAACTCACCTTTAGCCTTTTTGCTGTTATGACAACTCATGCATTTGGCGTCAAGGATCGGTTTGACCATATCGGTAAAAACGACTGCTTCAGCAAAGGATGGTTTTTTTTGTTTTTGTTCTGGCGTGATGGGAGCCAGTAAAAAATTGTCGCCGTGCGTTATACTGGCCCCTTCATGTCCCACGAACACGATGACCACCAGGCTTGCCAGCGCAGTGATGGGCACTAATTTTATCTTGTTCAACCGGGAATAAAAACAATACCATAATAAGGTCAGCCAGCTGATAGAAACACCGCTCCATTTGTGCAATTGCAAAGACTCCTGGTTATATCCTGCTTCTTTTGACAAAAATATTCCCATCAACGCGGTTGTGACGGAGGTAAATGCTGCAGCTAATAACAACCCTTTACTGATCTCTTGTGTCAACTCAGGAGGAGATAGTTTATATTTTGGGGCACCCAGCACCCAGCAAACATATAGTACGAGCAATACGATCGGGAAATGCAGGAATAAAGGATGCATGCGTCCTATGACCTGTAACCATGAGGGAACAACGAAGCGATCGTAAAAGATCAAAAGAAAACCAAGAAGACAATTTGCAGCAATCGTTAAACTAAATGCAAGGTTTTTTAAAAAATTCATCGATTCATGAAATTACGGCTTATCAAGGATCAAACAACGGGCTCTAATTTATACGGATAAACATGACCGGAGTTCCATTGCGCCACATACATGTTTTGTTCATCATCGATACACACATCGTGTGGATAGCAGAATACATTATTTGTCTGGGACATTTCCGCTGGCTTGTCACCGCTATATATCGGATCAGTACCGGCCAGATTTGACACAACTTTAAAATTTTTGTCCAGGATGGTTACAAACCCCGACTGCTGGTTTATTTTAGAATTGCTCTGCAGAACGGCGCTATACAAATAATCCCCATTGATAACAGGTCGACATACCCATGCGCCGGGAAGTGCGACCGTATTCAAATATTTTCCCTCCAGGGTATACCGCTTGAATGCATTTTGCTGGCGCGATGTAACGATCAACGAAATATTATTTTTATTACGGCTATCAATGCATATACCATGTGCATTCAACAAATTTTCATCCTTATCGCCTCGTCCCCCAAAATGCCGGATATAATTTCCTTTGGCATCATATTGAATGACAAAATCTTTTCCGTATCCGTCGGCGACATAGATATCTCCATTCGAGGCAATGGCTGTTTCTGTTGGTATATATTCTTCGGGCTTTGTATACTGGCCCGTTTCTTTCGGATAATCCAGAACCAGTAATACTCTTCCTTCCAAGGTTGTTTTGATGACCTGGTGCCTGTTGTTATCACAAATAAATAATACTTCCTCCCCATTTTCATTGAACAAGGTAAGCCCATGGGCACCCGGATATTCATTTCCCCATGTCTCAATGAGCTTTCCCTTCTTATCGTAGATGATGACATTATTTTTTGTCTCATTGGTAAGCAGGAGGATTCGTCCCTTACTGTCCTGTACCATTTCATGGCAATCTTTTACGGGATATCTCTGAAAATCCAATTTTCCCCAGTCTGTATTGATCCTGTATTTTTTATTGTTGTGCCCGAGAACCAGGTCGCCGTTTTTTTTTGCGTGAAGCAAAGAAGGAATATATAAAAGCCCACCGGTGGCAAGTGATGATTCCAATAGAAATTTTCTTCTGTTCATAATAAAGGAATTAAAATTGAACTCAAGCCAATAAACCGTTTACTACTTTGCCTGCAACATCCGTCAAACGATAACGACGGCCCTGGTGTTTAAAAATAAGCTTTTCATGATCCAGTCCCATGAGATAAAGAACGGTTGCGTGCAAATCATGCACATGCACCGGATCTTTTGTAATGTTATATCCAAAATCATCAGTTTCTCCATATACGCCCGGCTTTACTCCGCCTCCGGCCATCCAAATGGTGAAGCATCGAGGGTGATGATCCCTGCCGTAATTTTCTTTGGTTAATGTTCCCTGGCAATAATTCGTTCTTCCAAATTCCCCTCCCCAAATCACCAGTGTTTCATCGAGTAATCCTCTTTGCTTAAGATCAGTTACCAATGCCGCAGATGCCTGATCCGCATCCTTGCATTGCCCTTTTATTTCAGCAGGTAAATTATTGTGGCCATCCCATCCCTGGTGATACAGCTGAACAAACCGCACTCCGCTTTCTGATAATTTTCTGGCAAGCAAGCAGTTTGCAGCAAATGTGCCGGGTACTAAACAATCCGGTCCGTACATTTTGATCGTGCCTTCAGGTTCTTTGGACAAATCCGTTATTTCAGGAACCATCGCCTGCATGCGATAGGCCATTTCATATTGCTGGATTTTGGTATTGATCTCCGGATCGCCAAAATCTTTGAACGATGCCTCATTTAATTCAGCGAGCTTATCAAGCATTTTTCTTCTGTCCAAACGATTCATGCTTTCAGGATCCTGCAGATATAATACAGGATTTTCGCCGCTGCTGAATTGCACGCCCTGGTAAATGGAATCAAGGAATCCATTAGACCATAATTTTGAATATACTCCCTGCCCGTTTCCCTTTCCTTTTGACAACAACACACAGAACGAGGGAAGATTCTTGTTTTCACTTCCCAGGCCATAGCTTAACCAGGAGCCCATGCTCGGGCGATTTCCCTGTTGCGCGCCTGTTTGGAAAAATGTCAGCGCCGGGTCATGATTGATGGCTTCCGTGAACATACTTTTCACAAAACACAAATCATCCACAACCTTTGCCGTATGGGGCATAAGTTCACTTAACCATGCACGTGATTGCCCATATTGATTGAACTGAAATACAGTGCCTGCCAATGGAAATTTTTTCTGGTCGGCCGTCATACCGGTCAATCGCTGGCCCCCTCGTATCGATGCGGGAAGATCTTCCCCCTGCATTTTTTGCAGTAATGGTTTGTAGTCGAAGAGATCGAGTTGTGAAGGCGCCCCGTTCTGGAATAAATAAATAATTCTTTTGGCCCTCGGTGCAAAATGGGGCAACTGTGAAATGATGTTATCCTCAGCATTGCCGCGGAATAAATCAGGGATAAGCAATGAACCCAACGCGACACTGCCGATTCCCCAACCCAATCTCGACAAAAACCGGCGCCGGTTTATATTCAACCTATGTTCGAGAATTTCTTTTTCCATGGCTTACATAATTTTCGGAAGAGATCATGTTTTTGTAATTGTTTCTTCCAGGTTATAGATCATGCTGATCAGTTTCATGAGCGCTGCAGTCTGATTTGGATCCGTCTGCTTATTGATCTTATATTCTCCCGCTTTTAATGTCTTTTCAGCATCCAATTTCTTTTGCTCAAATTCCTGCAACTGATCATCGTAATAACCGACAAGCACTTTTAATTCATAGTCAGAAGGTTTGCGACACAGAATCAGGCGAAATGCCTTCGTAATTTTCTCTTCCTTAGAAATATTGCCGACAGATAATTTTTGCGCGAGCACCCGTGACGCTTCCAGCACCATCGGGTCGTTCATGAGCGCTAATGCCTGCAAGGGCGTATTGGTTTTTATTCGTTTCACTTCGCATTGATCCCGGTTACTTGCGTCAAACAAACCCATGGTCGGCGGTGGCACGGTTAATTTAATAAAAGTGTACATGCCCCTGCGATATAGTGAATCACCGTGGTCCTGTTTATAAGTTGCCAACTCCCCCCGTCCGGAAGAAGCAATTTCCCAAATCCCTGCGGGCTGATATGGTTTCATACTGGGGCCGCCAATGGTTTTCGTTAAAAGGCCACTACTCGACAAAATCAGATCGCGGATGAATTCAGCCTGGAGGCGGTTTCGGGGACCACGTGACAAATAGATATTCTCGGGATCGTTAGCCAATTGTTTTGGAGAGATTGCTGCAGATTGCCTGTACGTCGCTGACATCAGTATTTGCTTAACCAGCCTTTTAATGTCCCATCCGTTATCCATGAAATCGACAGCTAACCAATCAAGCAGTTCCGGATGACTGGGTAAATCACCCTGCATGCCAAAGTCAGCCGCACTTTTGACGATGCCTCTTCCAAAAATCTCCTGCCATAGCTGATTTACAAAAACCCGGGCCGTTAATGGATTTTCTCTGCTAACGGTCCATGCTGCAAGTCCTAATCGGTTGCGGGAGAATTTTGTCGTGTCGAATGGCAAAATGGATGGCAATGCATAGGGTCGTACCTCGGCCCCGGGTGCATCATATCTGCCCCGGTTAAGCACATATGTTTTTCTCAGGGTATCCCGTTCACCCATCACCGATACCATCATTCTCGCGGTATCAGTCCTGTTAATAAATGATAAGACATTTTTCAGATCTTTGCTTTCGATGGTGAGTATCGGCATTTTAGCAGGTTTTGATACACCTACATCACCTTCATAGCCTATTTCTTTTGTATTATTGAAAAAAGCGAGTAAACTATAATAATCTTTTTGTGCAAAAGGATCATATTTATGATCGTGGCATTGCGCACACTCGATAGTGACTCCCAAAAAACCTTTTCCATACGTTTTTACCTTATCAATCAGATATTCTATCCGGTATTCTTCCGGTACTACCCCACCTTCTTCAGTGTACTTATGATTTCGGAAAAAACCTGTTGCAAGTATTTGCTCTTTGGTTGCATTGGGTAACATATCACCCGCAATCTGCCATGTGAGAAATTTATTATAGGGTAAGTTTTCATTGAATGCATGGATTACCCAATCGCGCCAGGGCCACTGTGTTCGGATATTATCATCCTGGTATCCATAGCTATCTGCATATCGTGAAATATCAAGCCAGTGCACGGCCATTTTTTCGCCGTATTGCGGTGTTTGCAAAAGCTGGTTCACCATTTTTTCATAGGCATCATTGCTTTTATCGGCGAGAAATTTGTCCATCATGTCAAGGGTGGGCGGCAGTCCGGTAAGATCAAGACAAACTCTTTTAAGCAAACGTTCCTTATCGGCTTCCTGGTTGGGAGATAAACCTTGCTGCTCTATTTTATGGAGAATAAAATAGTCTATTTCATTTTTAACCCATGACTTGTTCTCTATTGAAGGGAGCGCTGTTTTTTTTGGAACAGAAAAAGCCCAGTGTTTTTCATATTTCGCTCCCTGTTTTATCCATTTTTCAAATAATTTTTTTTCACGCTCGGTCAATGCACCGAGATGAGCGTCTGCAGGAGGCATGGAATAGCTGATATCAGGAGAAGTGATTCTTTTCAGCAGTTCGGACTGTTCTGGTTTTCCAGGTACAATCGCAAAAAGTCCTTTGGATTCTTTGAGAGGGGCATAGGCGCTATCAACAATATCCAGGCGAAGATGCGCCTGGCGATGAGTCGCATCGGGTCCATGGCATTTATAGCATTTGTCGGAAAGTATGGGCCTGATATCAAAATTATAGCTGACCGTGTTGGGAAGCGAACCAGCACCGTCCGTTTTATTGTTATGAAAACATGAAGAAATATAAAAGATTACTCCAGATAAAATTATTACAACCGTTATATTTCTTTTTGGCATCATCGTCTTAAAAGTAATTTCAATTGACTAACCGGGCACTTATAAAAACCGTTGGTTGCTACTGGCAAAAATATAGCAATATTTCGAGAGTATTTGCCTTGTTTTACGAGCGTTTGTGTCCCGTTTTGCGACAATTTGATCGCTGCGTTAAAGCAGTCGACCAGGGTGGGCCGACAATAATCTGTACCTTTGACCCTGATTTTGCATTTCCCAAATTCCCAACTTTTAATTCCCACCAATTGTTTCCAAAACGAATCACCAAACTGCTCAAATTCTTTTTCCCGAATGAAACCAAAGGAACATCATTAATATCAATTCCCAGGTTGAGCTCTTTTGTGATTGGTATTCTCATTGTAGCTCAATCCTATTCCCAGGCACCTAATAACCTCAATCATGTGGAGAGCAGGAATGTTTCTCTCCTGATCAACCAGGTAGGTTATGACATAAACGGTGAAAAGATTTTGCTGCTGCAGTTGCGTGACAGTATAAATAAGCCAGCTGGTCATGACTTTCAGCTGATCAGCAAATCAGGAAAAATTGTATTCTCCGGAAAGCTTATTTACAACGGCCGGGTGAATAAAGGCACCCCGGGAGACTGGGGAACACGATATTGGACTGGAAACTTTAGCAGTTGTAATGCCTCAGGTGAATTCAGGATCAGGATAAAGCTGGGAAAAGAGGAATATTTCTCCTTTCCGTTTCGCATAGGCCCTAATGTAGTATTTGAAGAAACCATCATGCCGGCGGAGCATTTTTTCTGGTATCAACGATGTGGTTTTGCTGTTCCTGGGATCCATCCGGAATGCCACATGGACGATGCCAGAATACCTGTCTCACTCGGAACCGGTCGTAGCGATGCCACAGGAGGATGGCATGATGCCGGCGATCTAAATAAATATGCAACCATCGCCTGCCGCTCGGTATATGCCTTACTCACGGCAGCCAGGATTGAGCCGAAACCTGAACTGCAGGAAAAATCGAGGAAAGAGATTTTGGATGAAGGACTTTGGGGTGCAGACTGGCTCCTGAAAAT
>Ga0193728_1000026_pt1 | contig 57895 bp, 49 predicted proteins | sample U1c1metaG_FD_143037 | JGI IMG/M metagenome (GOLD analysis project Ga0193728, IMG submission 143037) | Soil microbial communities from a riparian zone of the East river system, Colorado, United States - U1c1 | ecosystem: Environmental > Terrestrial > Soil > Riparian zone | place: USA: East River... | reverse complement strand
CCCATGCAGGTGAAAATGGACCAGTGGCCACTTTACTGCCAACTGCTGCTTTTTTCCTGCGTGAGCCGCTGCAGCCTGCACGAAAATTGATTGATGCAGGGTGCGGGATTGCTTTGGCATCTGACTATAATCCCGGTTCCTCGCCCAGTGGCAACATGAATTTTGTTTTGTCCCTTGCCTGCATCCAGATGCACATGCTCCCTGAAGAGGCACTCAATGCGGCGACGATCAATGGCGCGCATGCAATGGAATGCGGAAATGAATTGGGAAGCATAACCGTCGGTAAAAAGGCCAATCTGATTTTTACTAAACCAATTCCATCCCTGGCTTATCTTCCTTATGCTTTTGGTTCAAACCTTATCGATAAGGTCATGATCGGTGGAGAAATGATCAGTAAATAGGGTGTATATTCGGCACAATACTTGAATTAAACCCCCATCCATGATCCTGAAGAAAAAGAAGAAGGAAGAATTTAACGATGTAGTAACGCGTCGCAGCACTGTACTGGCGATAGCCGACAAAAAACAGGGGCTTGATTTCCTGGTTTCATTTTTCTCTGGTATCAGGCCGGCCCGGGCCAAAGAGAAAAAGAATGCAACAAAAAATATCCAGGTGGCCATCAGAGACCTCCACCAGCATCCCGTTCTCCTCACCAATCTGCAGCATGCCGTCCTCTCCCAACTCGTCAACACAGATCTGTCTGCTGCTTTCACAGAAAGCGGTATTCCCCTTGCGCGGGGATTCTGGCAGGAATTTTTTGGAAGACTGCGTCATAAACTGCTTCCTTCCCTGCAAAGTGAAAATGATTTTCTTTATACGGTGAACCATGTTTTCTTCAGGAGAAAGGATTACCAGTGGGTAGAAAGCATTCCGTATGAAACCTGGATCAGTTTTTTTCAAAGCATCGGGCTTTCCTTTCATGTGGATGACCGCAGGTTGTTATACCAACTTCTTCAATCCCTCAAGATCCTCGCCTTTCAGGTGGCTCAGTTGGGACTGGAAAAAGAAGTATTCAATTATATTTCGCCCGAAGACCAGGAAAACAATCCTTTTGTCCGGCAAAATTATCTGCTCCATGAACTCGAAGAATTGTTGACAGAAAAAGACAGCCTGGATACTATCGGTGTCGCATCTGCGAACATTAAGGAAGTGATTGCCGCCTGCCAGCATTGTATTGAATACATCCGCAGTAATCATTCCACCCAGGGTGCCAGCTTGCATCAAACTTATACCCTGGTGATCCTAAGCAACAAGCTCGATCGCATCAGCATGCTCGTTGACGTATTGGATCAGAATGAACAATTCGATACCGGGAAATTCGTGGATTTTTTCAAGATCCTGGTTCGGAATGAAAACAGGAAGAACAGTATTTTGGAATTTCTCTCGCAGTGTCTTGGATATATCGCTTACCAGATTGCCGAACATAAGGGATCCAAAGGCGACAAATACATTACAGCCTCCTGGGCGGAATATCGCAGCATGCTGGCAAGTGCCATGAATGGCGGTGTTATCGTTTGTTTTGTTGTGATCATTAAAAATCTGCTCACTAAGATCCCGATGCCCATCTTCTGGCATGGCTTCTCTTATAGCGTGAATTACAGCCTGGGTTTCGTGGCGATCGAAGAAACACATTCCACCCTCGCCACCAAACAACCCGCGTTTACAGCCAGTGTCCTGGCAGGATCACTGGATGTCAAAAAAAATACGCAACAGCCCAACCTATATAACCTGGCTGTGACCGTGGCAAAAGTGTCCCGTAGCCAGATCGCATCTTTTATCGGCAACCTCGTCATCGTATTCCCGGGTACATTCCTATTGGCATGGCTATACTATGTGATCAGTGGCACAAAGATCGCATCGGGTGAGGCTGCCATGGCGCTGCTCGAAAGCCAGCATCCCTGGCACAGCCTTTCGCTGCTCTATGCATGCAATGCAGGGTTTTTTCTTTTCCTGAGCGGGATCATTGCAGGGTATGTTCAGAATAAGATCCAGTACAGTCATATTCCGGAGAGACTATTGAATCATCCCCTGTTGCAGTTCTCCATGCCGGCATCTAAACTGAATCGTTTTGCGAGGTATATTGAGAAGCATGCAGGCCCCATCATCGGTAACGTCGCCCTGGGTTTTATGTTGGGAATGTCCAGCGTAGTAACGAATATTTTTGGACTCGTATTTGATATCCGACACATCACCATTTCCGCAGGCAACGTGGCGATCGGCGTATACGGGCTGGGGATAGACCATATCAGGCCCATGTTTCTGCTGGCGGTGTTCTTGGGTGTCCAGGGCATTGGCTTTTTCAATTTTTTCGTCAGTTTTTCCCTGGCATTCATTGTAGCTGTAAAATCGAGGGGCGTGCGGCTAAAAGACTACCCGGAATTCATCGGCATTTTAAGCCGTTATTTTTTCAGGCATCCGCTGAATTTTATCCGCCCACCCAAACAGGCGCCCGAGGCCGGATAAGATATTTTCCTCAATTACAGGTACATTTGCCGGGTTATAACGTAGACGACTATGCAACCAATTATCGAGTGCGTCCCGAATTTCAGCGAGGGGCGGGATATGAATGTGATCAGACAAATCACCGATCAGATTGAAGGCACTGAAGGCGTTCGTTTATTGAATGTGGATCCCGGAAAAGCCACCAATAGAACGGTCGTTACTTTTGTTGGTCATCCCCAGGCTGTTGTGGAAGCGGCGTTCAGGGCGATCCGCAAAGCCGGAGAATTGATCGATATGAGCCGGCACAAGGGAGAGCATCCCAGGATGGGAGCAGCAGATGTTTGCCCGCTGATTCCTGTAGCCAATATCAGCATGGAGGAAACAGCCGCGTATGCCCGCCAACTCGCGAAAAGGGTAGGGGAAACACTGCATTTGCCCGTTTATCTTTATGAGTCCGCACAGCCGGACAAATCGCGTAGCAATTTATCGGTTATCCGTGCTGGTGAATACGAAGGATTTTTTAAAAAAATCTCGATGCCGGAATGGAAACCTGATTTTGGGCCGGCCGTTTTTGATCCGCTAAGAGGTGCCACCGCGATCGGCGCCCGCGATTTTTTGGTGGCCTATAACGTCAACCTCAATACCACTTCCGTTCGACGGGCAAATGCCATTGCCTTTGATGTCCGCGAGGCCGGCAGGGTAAAACGAGAAGGCAACCTACCCGGCGGAAAAATAGTTTTAGATAAAAAAGGCAACCCGGTCAATATTCCGGGAACCCTGAAACATGTAAAGGCGATTGGTTGGTTTATTGAAGAATACGGTATTGCTCAGATTTCTATGAACCTGACCAATATTTCCGAAACGCCCGTGCACATCGCCTTTGACGAAGTATGTAAAAAAGCTGCTGAACGCGGCATTCGGGTAACCGGCAGTGAATTGGTTGGACTTATCCCACTCAAGTCGATGCTCGATGCGGGTAAATATTTTTTGCAAAAACAACAACGGTCCACTGGTGTCTCAGAAAAAGAATTACTCAGAATTGCCATTAAATCGATGGGGCTTGACGAACTGGCGCCATTTAAGCCTCAGGAACGCATCATAGAATACCTGCTCCGCGATCGTGGCCAAAGCAGGCTGGCGAATATGACGTTGTCGGATTTTGCAGATGAAACCGCCAGCGAAAGTCCCGCCCCCGGCGGAGGGTCCGTTGCAGCTTACCTGGGTGCGCTTGGCGCGGCACTTTCGGCCATGGTGGCCAACTTATCTTCTCACAAAAAAGGTTGGGATGACCAATGGGAAACCTTCAGCGAATGGGCAGAAAAGGGAGAAGGGTACAAGCAGGAACTGATCAGGCTGGTTGACCAGGATACCCTCGCGTTCAATCAAATCATGGCAGCATTCGGATTGCCAAAATCAAACGATGAAGAACGATCTGCGCGCACGGTTGCAATACAGAAAGCGACTAAGTTTGCCATTGAAATCCCTTTAAAAGTGATGCAGACAGCTTATGCAAGCCTTGATGTGATTAAAGCAATGGCCTCGATCGGAAACCCTAATTCGGTGTCCGATGCAGGAGTCGCCGCACTCTGCGCAAGGGCGGCCGTAATGGGTGCATTCCTGAATGTGCGCATTAATGCAGCGGCATGTGAAGACAAACAGTTTGTAACCGAAGTCATTTCCCGTGGGAAGGAGGTGCAAAACCAGGCCATCGCGTTGGAATCAGCAATATTGAATATAGTAAACGGAAAAATTGATCATGCAGCACTTTAAGATCTATAATAAGCAGGATGTGCTTTCCCTGACCAAATTGCGCAAGTTTGAGACGAAACTCGGTGAGCAAGTCACGGTGGCGCAACAGCCAGGAAACCTCGAGCAGTCGTTGCAACAATCCGCTGCCAGCTATGTATTGTTTGGCATTCCCGAAGATATAGGCATCAAGGCCAACGACAGTATTGGCGGAGGCGATACGGCCTGGATCCCGTTTTTACAAGCTTTCCTCAATATTCAAAGCAATGATTTTTTGTCCGGCGAAGAGATCCTGATGCTTGGCCATTTTGATTTCGTGGACATTCAGTACGTGATTGAAAACAATGCGCATAGCACCGAAGAAAAACTGGAAGCTTACCGCCATGCCGTAAACCTGGTTGATGAAGAAGTGGAAAACCTGGTTAAAGCCATCGCCGCAGCGGGAAAAATTCCCATCGTGATCGGCGGTGGTCACAATAATGCTTATCCGCTGATCAAAGGATCGGCGAAGGGACTGTATAAGGCTGGAATGATTCCTCTGGCACAGATCAATGCCGTGAATTTGGATGCGCATACGGACTACAGGCCCGCGGAAGGCCGCCATAGCGGCAACGCTTTCAGGTATGCAGAAGAAGATGGCTACCTGCTTAAGTATTGCGTTATCGGCGTTCATGAAAACTATATTCCGCAAAATGTCTGGATCGACATCGTTAACAATCCGTTCATTGACCTCATTACGTATGAAGATATTTTCATCCTGGAGAAACGCAATTTCACCCAGGCTGTGGCCCACGCGACCGGCTTTACTGAAGAGAATTACATCGGGTTGGAACTTGACCTCGATAGCCTGGCCAATGTATTGACCAGCGCCGAAACGCCCACCGGCCTCAGCCCATTGCACGCAAGGCAATACCTGACATTTGTGGCCACCGATTCCAAAATTGCATACCTGCATATTTGCGAAGGGGCTGCCCGCCTCAATGATAGAAGAAAATCAGACACGACCGGCAAACTGATCAGTTACCTGGTGAGTGATTTCATTAAGGCGAGGGAGTAAGAATGTACAAAAGTTCGTATGCAATTAAAATGGAATCCCGATATTAATATACCCCAATACTCTCTTCCATTGATCGGAATACATGACACTCACCTCCAAAGGCCCCAGCGCAAAATTGTACGAAAAAGTTAAAGAATAACCTGAAAGGAAATCAGGGCTCGTCAGAAACCTGCTGCTGCTTACAAAATTGCTCAACAGGGCATTGACCTTGCCCGTCAGGTAAACGCTGCTGAACAACTGGTAGCGAAGTCCTACCAGCATCGATGCTAAGCTGTTCGAATAATACGAATTTTCACGAAGTCCCGAAAAAGTCACCTGGTTGTGAAAAAGATTGGTTAGGCCGCCGATGGAAAATTCGTTCATCACGCTGTTGCCATAATTAAAATTAATACCGGATTGAATATCCAGCAGCAAAACGCTGCGTTTGCTGAGGCTGGCGTAGGATTCCATGTGAAGCCAGACCCTTGAATAAGGGTCCCTGGAAACACTGGTATCGGAGATATTACCATTGGAATTGATCGTGACGCCGGGGTGTTGCGCATACACCAGGTCTCCTTCAGCATCCAGCTTAAACCCGCGTTTGGGATAGATGGACCTGTCCAGGGTATTTTGCCTGATAAAAAAGTAACTCGTCGTGAAATGATTGGATCCACTGAAATTGACCACGGATGCCAGAGAAGGATTGTACCTGATGGATTCGTATCTTGTTCCAACTCCGAGCGTGACATCCCGATTGGTCGAGATGCCAAAACGGCCATCAGCCCGGAAATATTGCTGATCGTATAAACCCGCTTCCTTGCTGTTCCTATAGGTGGTAATGTTAAACTGCTCAAACTGTGGCGCTATCGTAACAGCGATATTTCTTTCCCTTCCGAAATACTGCAGGTGTTCTGCCCTGGCCCGAAAATTCTGGCCGATATTCACGGTAACGAGGCTGCGCGAATTGGGAGTTAAGAAATCCCTTGAGGTCAGGTTTAATATTGCGCTGATCCCGCTGAACTGGTTGTAATGCAATCCAATTTTGGCAAAGGTCAGGGGGTTTTCATTGACGTCGAAAATGATTTTGCAACTGCTGTCAGGTTGAGGTTGCAGCGAATAAGTGACCCGGTTATAATACCTCGTCCCCGCCGTCCGGCGTACCATACGCGACAGGTTTTTGGGCGTGTAATAATGTTGCGTGAGGATATCTGTACTCTGCACAATGAAGTCAGTTGTGGTATGATGATTTCCATTTACTTCGTACGATGATATATTAACGCTGGACACTTCCGGCAATTTTGACCTTGGTTTTTCAACTGGTCCGTAGATGGCGTCCAGCGAATCGGCGAGCTTTTTTAATCTGGGATAAAGCTGCCTCCCCTCTTCGAGCCCTGCCTGCAGGATGTCTTCCGCCGAACCAAAACTTCCCATGGAATATTTTTCCAGGTGAGCCGGAACGTAAATATCCGTGAGTGGAACTTCCTTGCGGGTATCTTCTGCTTCCCTGAAAAATGCAATCTGTAAAAGGACCTGGACCACGTTGTTTATTTTATCGCCCGCTAAAAGAGCATTGGCCACATTGCTTCCGATCACAATATCTGCTCCCATATCCTTGACATCTTTTACCGGGAAATTCCTTACAATTCCTCCATCCACCAGTTTCCTGCCGTTGTATTGTACTGCCGTAAAAAGAGAAGGGATGGCCATACTGGCCCTTACTGCGGAAATGATCTCACCACTATCTATGGCAACCGCCTCCCCGCTGGAAATATCCGTCCCGATACACTTAAATGGGATAGAATACTGATCAAATTTTTTAGTTGCGTAGACAGGGAAAAAAAGTTCAGAAAATTTTATCCAAAGTTCCTGGGCTTCCAGCACACCGGTCGAGAGACGGAACCAATGATTCACCCAGGGCAGCTCCAGCACATATTTATAATATTCGCTTTTTTCCTGCATGATGATATCGCGCAGTGGATACTGGTTGGACAAAACCAGGTCCCAGTCAATTTTTCTTGTTATGGTTTCGATGGAATCACCGGAGTAGCCTACTGCATACAACGCTCCGATGATTGCGCCCATGCTGGTGCCTGTAACATAATCAATTTTAAGTCCGGCGGAATCGATGGCTTTGAGTATGCCAATATGAGCCAGCCCCTTTGCGCCTCCACCGCTTAATGTAAGACCCAATTTTGGCCGGTGGGTAGCTTGATTTTGGGCAAATCCAACCAAAGAAAGAAGAAGAAATATGCAAAAAAGGGACGAGTATCTCATGAAAACGAACTGCCAGGTTTCTGCTACAATTTAGCAATGAAAGTTGACCTGCGATAATATAATTTTCAGCCTGTTTGACCGCGCGCATTATTGTTTTGCTTCAAGCGAAACAATTTTTTCGAACTGGGATTCATATTGTTGATTTACGCGCAGCAATTCCTCATTGACTTCCTTATAATCTGCTTCGGTTTTAACAAAATTGCTTTTGTCCGAATAAGTATCGGGATGTGCCAGGGCTGATTCTAACTGGTCTTTCTTTTCCCGGAGCTGGGCGAGTTTTTCCTCGAGCTCTTGAAAAAGACGCTGCTGTTTCTGGAGCTCTTTTTTTTGCATTTTGTCGATGGGAGCATTGACGGTTTGTTGCTGCTTGTTGACCGCGTTCTGTTTCAACGGCTTCGCTGCCTGGTTTTTTGCCGGTTTATTGTTTTCCGCCGCCAGCTTCAAACCATCTTCCTTTCGCGTCTTCCAATCCACCCATTCTTCATAGCCACCTTTAAATTCTCTTATTTGTAAATCGTCAATTTCCCAGATCTTGTTGGCGGTTTTGGAGATGAAATAACGGTCGTGACTTACCAGGATGAAGCTTCCCTCATATTTGTTCAGGGCCTCCACCAACAGTTCGCAGGAGTGCATGTCGAGGTGATTTGTCGGTTCATCGAGCAGTAGGAAATTAGCCTTACTTACGATTGTTTTTGCCAGCGCTACCCTTGCTTTTTCGCCACCGCTCAGGACTTTGATCTTTTTTTCTACATCGTCGCCGCTGAATAGAAAACATCCTAATAATATTCGCAATTCCAGTTCGTTTTTCTGGCTGCCACAGCCCTGCATCTCTTCCAGCACGGTATTGTTGGCGTGAAGGGCTTCGAGCTGGTGTTGGGCATAAAAACTTTGCTCCACATTATGTCCGGGAATTCGCTCTCCGCTGAACGGCTCGGTGCCGGCAATGATGCGTAATAAAGTTGATTTGCCTTTTCCGTTGGCTCCAATCAATGCGATTTTATCGCCCCGGTCGATTTCGGCCGTTGCATTCTGGATGATCTCGACTTCGCCAAAACTTTTTGACGCGTGCTTAATCGTGGCCAGCACTCTTCCAGGCGTTTTATCAACCCTGAAATTGATCCGGATATTCGGCCTTTCGATTTCTACGTCTTCGATCTTTTCCATCTTTTCCAGTCTCTTGATGGCGCTTTGCGCTGCAGCAGCCTTGGAAGCTTTGGACCGGAATCTTTCAATAAATCGTTCCTGTTGCCGGATATAATCCTGCTGGTTTTCAAATGCGCGTTGCTGCAATTCTACTCTTTGTTCTTTTTCGATTTCATAGAATGAGTAATTTCCATTGTAGATATACAGGGTCTGCTGGTACAACTCCACAATCTTCGTCACCATCCTGTTCAGGAAATATTTATCATGGCTTACGATGACGACAGAGCCTTTATAATGCTGCAGGTATTTTTCCAGCCATTCAATGGATGGAAGGTCAAGGTGGTTGGTGGGCTCGTCGAGCAGCAGCAAATCGGGTTGCTGAAGAATCATTTTGGCCAGCAGCACACGCATTCTCCAACCCCCGCTGAACTCCCGGAACGGCCTCTGTAAATCTTTATTGGCGAATCCCAGGCCCTGCAATACTTCCTCGGTCTTATGATGGATCGCATATCCATCCAGCAGGTCCATCTCATGCAATTTGTCTGTATAACGGGTCAGGAGGTCATCATCATGGGCCAATTCCAATTCCTTCCCAAGCGCTTCTATTTCTTTTTCCAGGGTAAGTACCTGCTCAAACGCGCCCATCGCAACAGCCAGGATCGAATCCTGGGTATCGAAACTGAGGAGGTCCTGGTGCAGGTATCCAATGGTCGTTGTGCGGCTTCGTTCAACAGACCCGGCTGAGACCTGATATTCGCCAACCAGGACTTTCAGCAAGGTTGACTTACCCGTTCCATTGTAGCCTATCAGGCCAATGCGCTCATTCGGCTGGATATGCCAGGTTGCGTCTTTTACAATGATTCGGGAACCAAATTCGAAGGTTATATTTTGAAGTCCGGCTAACATGGGGCTGGAATATTTTGTTAATTGAACTTGCAAAAATAGGGCAATCTCTGCGGATTGTTTTTAACCCCTAACTTTGGGCAAATTTTTTTCATGAAAAAAGTTTTTTTGATCGTTGTTATCCTTATTGTGGCTGGGTTTACCCTGTATTCGATATTTTCGAAAAAAGCTGAAGTGGCAGATGAAGTCAAAGCCGCCCCGCTCAGCATCAGCAAGAATTCTGATTCGTTTAACAGCGCTTTTGGCAAAATCCTGGAAGATTATTATTCGGTTAAGGACGCGCTGGTTGAATGGGACACAGTGAAAGCGAACAAAGCAGCCTTCGCGCTGCGGCAAAGCGCCGACAGCATCAATGTGAAGGAGCTTAAGGCAGATTCTACAGCCGTAATGATGGCCGGCTCGTACATCAGCAGCATCAGCAGTGAGGCGAAAGGCCTGCTGGGTGAAAAGAGCATTGAGCAAAAGCGAAAGGCGTTGAACATGCTCACCAGCGAATTGTATGACCTGATCCGGATCGTCCGGTACGATGGATCTGTCGTCTACCATGCCAAATGCCCGATGGCTTTTGGAGACTCTAATGAAGGATACTGGCTGAGCAACAACCCTAAAATTGTTAATCCCTATCTTGGTAAACTTCATCCCACCTACAAGAATAAAATGCTGGGATGTGGTGAGATCGTGGATTCGCTGGATTTTTCGAAGAAATAAGAGAGGCGAGTGGCTAGTGGTTAGTAGTTCAATCCATCGCTTATGAAAAAAATTATCTCTGGCTTACTGTTTTTTGTGCTGGCAAATTCGGCCTTCGCACAAAACAAGTTTACGCTTTCCGGTTATGTCAAGGATTCACTGTCTGCAGAAACCCTTATTGGCGCATCGGTTTCCGTGAACGGGAAAGAAAAGGGCGTCAACAGCAACCAGTACGGGTATTACTCGATCACTTTACCCGCGGGCAGGTACAGCATATCCAGCTCCTATGTTGGATACCAGTCCAGGCAGGTAGCTGTTGAATTGTCTTCCAACAGTAGTCTTAATTTTTTGCTTCCGCCCAAATTTTCAACCGCGGAAGAAGTAACCGTATATTCCAAAAGGAGAGATGCTAACGTAAAGAATGCGCAAATGGGAAGGATCGATCTGTCCATGAGCCAGGTAAAATCACTCCCGGTTATTTTTGGAGAAGTCGACATCCTCAAGACACTGCAACTATTGCCGGGCGTGAGTAATGCCGGAGAAGGCAATACCGGTTTATATGTGCGCGGAGGTGGCGCTGATCAAAACCTGATCATGCTTGATGACGCTATTGTCTACAACACAGGCCATTTATTTGGGTTTTTCTCTATTTTCAATTCAGATGCAGTCAAAAATACAACCCTGATTAAGGGGGGAATGCCAGCTCAATATGGTGGAAGGCTGTCCTCTGTACTTGATGTGACCATGAAAGAAGGGAATATGAACAAGTTCCAGGTGGAGGGAGGCATTGGACTGATTGCATCCAGGATTTCCATACAGGGGCCCATCAAAAAGCAAAAGGCATCGTTTATTGTTTCCGCACGCAGAACCTATATCGACGTATTGGTCAAACCTTTTGTTCGTAAGTCCAGCCAGTTTTATGGATCCGGGTATTATTTCTATGATTTGAATACCAAGGTTAATTACCAGTTCTCAGAAAAAGACCGGCTTTACCTGAGTGGATATTTTGGAAGAGACGTGTTTGATTTTAAGAATTCTCAAAGGTCTTTCAGCACGAATATTCCCTGGGGTAATATCACAGGGACACTCCGATGGAATCATGTGTTTAACCAAAAACTCTTCGCGAATACCACACTGCTTTATAATGACTATCATTTTGCCTTCAATGCGGCACAGGATGATTTCAGGCTGAGTTTGGCATCGGGTATCCACGATCTAACCGCCAAGACAGATTTCGATTATTACGCCAGTCCTCAGCATAAACTGAAATTCGGCGGATTATTCACCTACCATACTTTTACGCCCAATATTTTATCGGGCAACCAGGATTCAACGGAATTTGTGCCGAATAATAGCAATAAAAAATATGCTAATGAGATGGCGGTTTACATTCAGGACGATTGGGAAATCAGCGATAAGCTCAAGGTAAATGCCGGGCTAAGGTGGAGCGGTTTCGAACAGATCGGCCCATATAACATCTACCAGCTTGATTCAAGCGGCAATAAACTCGACAGTACGAGCTATAAAAGGGGACAACTGATTAAGATGTATAATGGACTCGAACCGAGGCTTACCATACGGTATGCACTAAACGATGAAACATCGCTCAAAGTAGCTGTAACCCGCAATTTGCAATACATCCACCTGGTCAGCAATGCTGGAACAACCTTGCCCACCGATCTGTGGGTGCCCAGTACCTACCGCGTAAAACCCCAGATCGCCTGGCAATATGCCGCCGGACTTTTCAAAAATTTCAAGGACAATATGTATGAGACTTCGGTGGAGGTTTACTACAAGACTATGGAGAACCAGATTGAATATAAAGAAGGATATACGCCGTCGCTAACAGATCCCGAAGAGTCCTTCGTATTTGGCAAGGGGTGGAGCTATGGAGCAGAGTTTTATGTCAATAAAGCCAAAGGAAAACTTACCGGTTGGATCGGTTATACCTTGTCGTGGACATGGCGCCAGCTTCCACAGTTAAATAGAGGTGAAACCTATCCTGCTAAATATGACAGGCGGCACGATCTTTCGGTTGTCGGTACCTATGAGTTGAGCAAACACTGGAAATTGTCGGGCGTTTTTGTTTACGCGAGCGGCAATGCCACTTCACTTCCGGTACAGTTTTACATCACGGAAGGCGTTCTGACCCAGGAATTCAGCAAGGTCAACCAATACAGGCTGCCATCTTATCACCGCCTTGATCTCTCAGCCATTTATACGCCAACTCAAAAGCCAAACAAAAAAATGCAGACGAATTGGGTATTTAGTATTTACAATGTCTACAGTCACCTGAATCCATATTTTATTTACTATAATCAATCTGGCAGTCCTTATAATGGGACTTTAAAAGTGGAAGCAAAACAGGTGTCCCTTTTCCCGATCATTCCGTCAGTGACCTGGAATTTTAAGTTCTAGTATTTCGTATTTTGCATGCTCAAAATTTCGCACATGAAAAAAATATTTCTTCTCTTTGCAATCTTTGTTACCTCCGCAATCCTTTATGCCCAGGAAGAAAAAATCGACCTGGACATGGTCCAAAAAATTCGCAATGAAGGATTGAATCATTCACAGGTGATGGAAATTGCTTTCCAGCTTACAGATGCGAGCGGATCCCGCCTGATGCAGTCGCCCGGATTTTTCAAGGCTGCTAATTGGGCAAAGAATAAACTTGCCGAATGGGGACTGGAAAACGCTCAACTGGAACCCTGGGGCGATTGGGGCAAGGGATGGGAATTGCAGAAATCTTACCTGGCACTTGCAGCACCTTACTATAAACCACTCATCGGGTTTCCGAAAACCTGGACGATTAGTACAAACGGCTTACAGCATGCTGAGGTCATCCTCGTCGACGCGCAGGATTCTGCCGGCCTGGAAACTTACAGGGGCAGGCTAAAAGGTAAGATCGTCATGACAACAAGGACCGACACTCTCATACCCACATATACGGCAGACGCCAAGCGGTATACAGCTGAAGAATTACAAAAAATGGCAGATTACGATCCGGCAAAACCGCCAGCTTCGCGGCCGCAGGGGCCAGCACAAAGACCCCAATTTCAGTTGTCGAATAAATTGAAAGATCTGGCTCAGCAGGATGGGGCCATCGCCGTGCTGACGACCAATACCCGCAGCGCAGAGGGCACTGTCTTTGTGCAGGGCGGCGGAGCATTTGCGCCAAACACAGCGCCTAATTTTTTGGATATCGCCCTTGCGTACGAGGATTATATGTCCATCCAGCGTCTGGTTCAGCACCAGATTCCTGTACAATTGGACATCGACGTTCAATCGAAATTTTTTGAAAATGACGTCAAGGGTTATAATGTGATCGCAGAAATAAAGGGAACGGACAAAAACCTCAAGTCACAGCTGGTCATGATGGGAGGTCATCTCGACTCCTGGCAGGGTGCTACAGGGGCTACTGACAATGCAGCCGGTTGTATTGCGATGATGGAGGCCGTTCGTATTCTGAAAACCTTAGGCTTCAAACCGCGCCGCACTGTCCGGATTGCCTTATGGGGCGGAGAAGAAACGGGTTTGTTTGGCTCTAAAAATTATGTAAAAAATCATTTTACTGATACGGCAACCAAAAAATATAATGCAGAAGGAGATAGGTTGTCGGTCTACATTAACCTGGACAATGGCACCGGCAAAATCCGCGGGGTCTACTTACAGGGAAATGCTTCGGTCAAACCTGTCTTTACCAAATGGCTGGAACCATTTAACGATCTCGGCGCGACTACCACAACGCTGCAGAACACTGGCGGAACAGATCATTTGTCTTTTGATGCCATTGGTTTGCCTGCATTTCAATTTATTCAGGATCCGATTGAATATGGTTCGCGCACCCATCACAGCAATATGGATTCTTATGATCATCTGCAGGCAGAAGACCTGAAACAGGCAGCAACCATCATCGCCTCATTCATTTACGATGCCGCGCAGCGCGAAGAAAAAATTCCGAGAAAGACTCCACCGGTGGCCGCAAAATAAATGACGAACGTGTTGTATTGGGATTTTCACTCCGGTTTCCTGTAAACAAACCTGACCGTTGCGCTTTTCTGTTCGCTGGAAGAAAGGAATACGTCCATTTTTTTGTTCCCTGCAGTTACAACCATCAGCGCGGTATTGGGTGGTATTAATCCCAGGTTATCGGCATACATGACCAATTCATACGCTAGACCCGGGAAGGCATTGACATATAACGTGAGCGGCTTTTCAGTTAACCGTTGACGATAGAGCAACATTTTGTCGTTTACAAAAACGGTAATGGTGTCGTTGTCAATTTCAGCATTGTCGTACAATTCTATCTTGATTTGCGGAACGTCGACGAAAACAGTCTTGACCACATCTTTGGTCCTGTTTTCCAAATGCAGCAATTCCTGGATCCTTGCCAGGCTATCTGTTTGCTCAATATCTACCGGAAAATCCGACAGGGCTGCTTTTTTTAAGATTATCTTACCCGGTGGACAGTTTTTTTGTCTTTCCATAATATGTCCCTTCCATTCTCCCGACAGGATTTCGTCCTTGCCATTATTCGAATACTGCAACTCGTAGGTTTTGATACAGGGGATACAATCTGGAGGGATGCTGTATTGCAACACTTTTTGTTCTGTCAAAACCAGGCGTTTGCTCAGCGGATTGTATGTTCCTGTTAAACTGAGTTTTACATATTTTACTGTATCGTAATAATCATAGACCCTGCCTGTAACCGTATTGTTGGAGAAATTGATCTGGAATTCAACGGAGTACTGGGAGTAGCAACCGCCCGGTTCCTGTGTAAGCCTACCTTTCCAGATCCCGGTCAGGTCTTCAGCCACAAGGCAATATGGAAAGAGGAATAAGAATACAATACCAAAAAAACGCATCAAATGATTTTACTTGAAGATAGCGGTTAGATATTCCGGCGCAAGCATTATTATGTGAATGGTTACTCGGGCTTCTCATATTTGAAAACTACAACCGCATTTTTTTGCTCCGTTGAAACAATGCGTACCTCGTAGCGCTTTTCGCCCGCCCTCACCACCATCAGCGAGGTATTGGGAGGAATATCTCCCAGGTTTTCAGCGACCATCACGACTTCATGCGTTTCACTGCTTTCATCCAGGTGCAATTTTACGATGATGGGCTGGTCAGTAAGTCTGGCATTTGACACGACCAACTTCCTGTCAAAATAAATGGACACCGTATCATTGTCGATCGCGCCATCATCATAAACATTCAATTGTACATCCCTGGTGCTTACAGACAGGGTCTTCACCAATTCATTGGAGCGGCCGGAGAGTTCTTTCGGCAGCGGAACGGGGACCGGTTTTCTATCAATCGTCGTAATGGAGTCTCTTTTAAGCGTTTCGATCTTATGCTGGTTTGGATTTGTTTTGGCCAGCGCTTTTTCATGTGATTTCTCTTTGATCACTGGTTTTGGAGCAATTTTCTTCGTTCCGGCTCCGGTTGCAGGTTTAGCCGCGACATCATTTTTTTTCGGACTGGCAGATTTGGTCACGGGATTGGTTTTTTCGTGCGCGATTTCTTTCTCTCTTTTTTCAACAAAAGGCTCTTTGTAAAAATCAGAGCTGGCGACCTTATGAAGGAAGATCGTGCCCCGCCCGCAATCTGTTGAATCGCGGGTATTGTTGCTGGTGTAAGTTCCTTCTAAAAACTCCTCGTCGCCCAGTTTGGAATATTGCAGGTAGCAGGTCATCGTGCACGCATCGCCCGCCATCATGCGTACTTCTACAATTTTCAGTTCGCGCAGTAAGACCTTTTTCGTATACGGATCAACTGATCCCTCTGCTGTGGCCTTGCCATAAAAAACCGTCGACTTGTATGAATAGGTTACCGCCTGAAACCCCTTTTTATGCGATGCGATTTGAATTTCCATCTTATACCGGTCATCATCCCCAACGAGGCGTTGGTACATTTCATTGGACCGGAAATGTCCGCGCCAAATACCTGTAACGTCCTGAGCCCGGAGAAGTAATGTGAATAACAGGAGAAGAAGCGTGCCACTGATCCTCATAGACATGGTTTCTGCTGAGCAATTTAATAAATATTTATTTGCGCCGCTGAGTTCATAAATGATTATCTGGCAAGAGTTTGTTAAATTTGCGGCTCTTTTTGTTGAGATCCGGGATTAAATAAAACAACAGATAAGATACATCATGATCAAGATTACGTTTCCTGACGGCGCAATGCGCGAATACGAAAAAGGAATCACTGCGCTGGACATTGCCAGGTCAATCAGTGAAGGGTTGGCTAAAAAAGTAATCGTTGCTTCTGTCAACGGGCAAACCTGGGATCTTTCGCGTCCTATCATGGAAGACGCGACATTGAAACTGCTAACCTGGAACGATGCAGAGGGAAAATCCACATTCTGGCACTCTACGGCTCACCTGATGGCGGAAGCCGTTGAATCAGCCTTCCCGGGTGTAAAATTCTGGGTCGGACCTCCTGTTGAAAATGGATTTTATTACGATATGGATCTGGGTGACAGACACATCTCCGAGGAGGACCTGCGAAAACTGGAAGTGAAAATGGCTGAGCTGGCGAAACAAAATAATATTTATGTCAGAAAGGAAATTCCGAAAGCAGAAGCGGTAGCATATTTTAAGGAGAAAGGAGATGAGTACAAATTGGATCTGCTGCAGAACCTTAAAGATGGAGAGATCACTTTCTATACACAGGGAAATTTTACTGATCTCTGCAGGGGTCCGCATATTCCGAATACCGGTTTCATCAAAGCCATCAAACTGACTAATATTGCCGGCGCGTATTGGAAGGGTGATGAAAAAAATAAACAACTGACTCGTATATACGGCATCAGTTTCCCGAACCAGAAGGAGCTGGATGAATACCTCCTGATGCTGGAAGAAGCAAAAAAAAGGGACCATCGCAAACTGGGCAAAGAAATGAGCATTTTTACCATGGATGAGGATGTAGGTCCCGGTCTCATTTTATGGATGCCCAACGGAACCATCATCATTGAAGAACTGGAAAAGTTGGCAAAAGAAACAGAAGAAAAAGGCGGTTACAAGCGCGTGGTCACGCCACATATTGCCAAAGAACAACTCTATCTTACGAGCGGACATCTGCCATACTACCAGGAGAGCATGTATCCGCCGATGGAATTGGATGGGCAGAAATATTATTTAAAGGCGATGAACTGTCCTCATCATCACAAAATATTTGCTGCAGAACCCAAAAGTTACAAAGATCTGCCCTACCGATTGGCAGAATATGGCACTTGTTACCGCTTTGAACAAAGTGGAGAATTGTTCGGCCTGATGCGTGTTCGGTGCCTGCACATGAATGATGCGCATATTTATTGCTCAAAGGCCCAGTTTGCACAGGAATTCAAGGCAGTCAATGAAATGTATCTTAAATATTTTAAGATATTTGGAATAGATAAGTATGTCATGCGGCTGAGCCTGCATGATCCCGCTAAGCTTGGCCAGAAGTATGTCAATGAACCAAAGTTATGGCTTGAAACGGAGGAGATGGTGCGTAATGTATTGAAGGAAACCGGAACACCGTACGTTGAGGTTCACGGGGAAGGAGCATTCTATGGCCCAAAAATTGATGTCCAGATATGGAGTACGATCGGCCGCGAATTCACGCTGGCGACAAACCAGGTGGATTTCGCCCAGGGACCTCGTTTTAAGCTTGAGTTTACCAATAATGAAAATCACGCAGAAACACCTCTGATCATTCACAGGGCTCCACTGGGCACCCATGAGCGGTTTATCGGCTTTTTGCTGGAGCATTATGCCGGAAAATTCCCGCTTTGGCTTGCGCCATTACAAGTGAAGATTCTGCCAATCAGTGACAAGTTCATGGAATATGCGCAAACTCTTTTGCAATCCCTCAAAAATGCAGATATTCGTGCTGAGATTGACGACAGGAGCGAAAAAATTGGCAAAAAGATCAGGGATACGGAACTCGCCAAAGTGCCATTTATGCTGGTGATCGGGGAGAAGGAAACCAATGAAAAAATGATTTCCGTCAGAAGACAGGGTAAGGGCGATTTGGGAACAAGAGATCTGGAGTCATTTATTCAGGATGCAAAACATGAGATCAGGGAAAGAAGAAGCGAATGATGTTCCGCCCCGGGGAGCATAAAATATAACATAAATATAAAATTGATTAAAGGTCCCGCCGGGGCGGGGATTAAACTTAAAAACTGTAAATGGCATTTCCACCGAGACCCCCCAGAGGGAATTTTAATCCAAGGTTCAGAAAAGAACAACAACAAGAACACCGTACCAACAGCATGATCAGGGTGCCCATGGTCCGTTTGGTTGGAGACAATGTAGAAGTTGGCGTTTACCCAATCCAGGAAGCATTGAAAATGGCACAGGACCAGGCCCTGGACCTGGTAGAAATTTCTCCGAATGCAGATCCTCCGGTTTGTAAGATCATCGATTACAATAAGTTCCTTTACGAAAAAAAGAAGAAGGAAAAAGAAATGAAGGCCAAGAGTAAGGCCTCAGAGGTAAAAGAAATCCGGTTTACTCCCAATACCGATGACCATGATTTTGATTTCAAAGCAAAACATGCAGAAAAATTTTTGAAAGAAGGAGACAAAGTGAAAGCTTATGTTCAGTTTAAGGGTCGTGCGATCCAGTTTAAAGAAAGGGGAGAGCTGCTGCTGCTGAAATTTGCCGAACGACTGAATGAAGTGGGTGTACTCGAAGGTATGCCTAAGATGGAAGGAAAACGAATGCTGGCCATCTGGGCGCCGAAATCGCAAAAGAAAAAAGCAGCGGAAAAATAAATCCCCTTCGGCAAGATTCTTCCACCATGCAAATCGTAATGATCGGTTCGGGACATGTTGCTACGATACTCGCAAGAAAATTCGTTGCCGCAAAACATGAAATTGCACAGGTATTCAGCCAAACAGAATCACATGCTAAACAGCTGGGCAGCGAGTGCGGTTGTCCATTCACGTCAGATTTAAACATGCTGGAAACAAGTGCCACACTTTACCTTGTGGCTGTCTCTGACGATGCCATCCCGGGATTGGCAAAGGAATTGTCCCTCCCCGGCAAACTGGTTGCACATACCGCTGGCGCTGTTTCAAAAGATGTGTTCGAAGGAACCCATGACCTTTACGGCGTTTTGTACCCGCTGCAAAGTCTGCGAAAGGAATTGCTGGCATTGCCTGACATACCCATTCTGGTGGATGGCAACAACACGGACAGTACAGCTGCCCTGATTGATTTTGCCAAAACCTTCAGTGACCAGGTTGAGACGGCTGGGGACGAAGAACGCCTGAAACTGCATCTTGCTGGCGTTGTGGTAAATAATTTTTCCAATCGGCTTTATTCGTTGGCAGAAAATTTCTGCAAAAAGGAACAGGTGAATTTTAACCTGCTGCGCCCGTTGATTACCGAAACGGCTTTGCGCCTGCAGTGGCTGTCACCGACGGATGCTCAAACGGGCCCGGCCCTGCGTAATGACCAGGAAACCATTCTAAAACATGTTGAGTTGCTCCGCCATTATCCTGAGCTGCTCGAAGTGTACGAGGTATTGACCAGGAGTATTATAAACGATCATGCGTACGGAGATCATTAAAGTGGCTGGTCCCACGACCGCCCGCAGGGTCTGCGATCGACGGTGATCGCATCTTACAACAATTCCTTTTCGTACTTTGCAAATAATTACAAAAATCATTCGCATATCCGCACATTAACTGTATGAGTTTCCTGCAACACTTCAAAGAAATAACCACCTTCGCTTTTGACATCGATGGAGTGCTGACCGATGGAACGATTTTTGTTTTTGATGATGGGGAACAGGTTCGGCGCATGAATATCAAAGACGGCTATGCACTGCAATTGGCCATCAAAAAAGGATACCGGGTAGTGGTCATCTCCGGAGCTGTGTAGAAGCTGTTAAAATCAGATTAAATAAATTAGGTGTTCAGCATGTTTTTTTGCAGGTGCACGATAAGAAATCGACCCTGGAATCATACATCCGCGATGAAAAAATTTCCTGGAAAGAACTGCTGTTTATGGGAGATGATATCCCTGACCTGGAAGCCATGCAACATGCGGGAATGTCTTGTGCACCGCTGGATGCAGCCTCTGCCATCCGGGATATGGCAAAATACATTTCTCCATGTAAAGGTGGGGAAGGTTGTGTCCGGGATGTTATTGAAAAAGTGATGAAGCTGCGGGGCGACTGGCAACTGGATACTCATGTTCCGTCGAAATAGGCAGCACTTTGACTGTTGCCGCATAATCCATTTATGAATTCTATCTGCTATCTTGCAGTTTCTACATTTTGAATGAACATGAAATTGTTAGGTGCATTTTTTAGATTGATCCGTTGGCCCAACCTCCTGTTCATCGTCCTGACGCAATTTCTTTTTTATTCCTGTATTATTTTACCCAGTTTCGGCGGCGGCTTGTTCAGTCAGAATATGAACGTATTAGACATCGGGGAATTCTGGCTCCTTTCCTTATCTTCTGTATTGATTGCTGCTGCCGGGTACATTATCAACGACTATTTCGATCTGAACATTGACCGCGTCAATAAACCCGATAAAATTGTGGTGGAGCGCGTCATCAAAAGAAGGTGGACAATCTTATGGCATTGGATATTGTCTGGGCTGGGCATTTTGTTAGGATTCTACGTCAGCTGGAAATTGCGTAACCCGATCATTGGCTTCTCCAATATAATTTGCGTTGGGTTGCTCTGGTTTTACAGCACTACTTTCAAAAGAAAATTACTCATCGGCAATATCGTTGTATCGCTGCTTACTGCCTGGGTGATCCTGGTTCTGTATGCCTGCGAATTTCGGCTACACAGGCTTGTGGACCAGGTCTATCATCAACCCCTGGCCAGGGTGTACAAATTTGCTGTACTGTATGCCGCCTTTGCTTTTATCACTTCGCTGATCCGCGAAGTCGTAAAAGATATGGAAGATATGGAAGGAGATGCTCATGACGGCTGTCGTACCATGCCGATCGTTTGGGGTGTGCCTGTTTCCAAAGTATTTGTGGCAACCTGGCTGGTCGTCCTGATCGTTTCCCTGGTGGCAGTGCAGTTTTATGTTTTACAATACCGCTGGTGGTGGAGTATAGTCTATTCGCTGTTCTGCCTCATCCTGCCCCTGATCCGTCTGCTGCGCGACCTTCGCAGGGCGGTTACAAGCGCCGACTATCACCGGCTGAGCAGCCTGATCAAAATCATCATGCTATCCGGAATTCTTTCAATGATCTTTTTCAAATGGTACACTTCATGGATCGTATAATACTGGCATCGCAGTCACCCAGGAGACAACAATTAATGGAATGGGCACGAATTGACTTTGAAATCATGGTGAGTGAAGCAGATGAAACTTTTCCCGAAAGCCTCCCAGTCGGTCAGGTTCCAATTTATATTGCAAGAAACAAGGCGGATGCGGTGGCAAATAAGTTGGATGCGGAACCCATCATCGTAGCAGCCGATACGATTGTGGTGCTGCAGGGAAAAGTGCTAGGTAAACCCAAAGACAGGATGGATGCCATTTCCATATTATCTCAGCTCTCCGGCAAGGAACACCAGGTGATCACCGGCGTGGTGATACGCCAGGGAAAGAAGGAGGTCTCTTTTGCAGATACAACACGCGTCTGGTTTCATGAACTTACCCTGGAGCAGATAGAATTCTATGTTGATCACTACAGTCCTTACGACAAGGCCGGGGCTTATGCCATTCAGGAATGGATCGGCGTCGTGGGTATCCGCTCCATCGAGGGCGATTTTTATAATGTCATGGGATTGCCCGCGAGTCGGGTGATTGGCGTGCTGGGTGCCTGGGGTTCTGAGTCTGAGTAGTTGAATAGTTGATAAGTTGACTGGTTGACAAGTTAACAAACTTATCAACTTATCAACTCCAAAGGGTGATTTCACTTTTATAAAGCATCTCCCAACACGTATCTTTCCCGAATGCCGCAGATATGGTCTATGACGGAAAAACTATTCCAGTTTATCTGGCAGTTCAGGTATTTCAATCAAACTGACCTGCGGCTGGAGAACGGCGAATCCGTTCAGGTCGTTTTGCCAGGACAATTAAATCAGAATCAAGGTCCGGATTTCCTGAATGCCAAAATAAAAATAGGCAGCACTTTATGGGTAGGTCATGTGGAACTGCATCTTCACAGTTCCGACTGGGAAAAACATGCGCATACCCAGGATAAAAATTACAGGAATGTAATCCTCCATGTAGTGATGGAAAATGATGCAAGGATAGAAGGAATCGAGATGGCAACACTGGTGCTTCATAACCGCGTCTCGAAAATATTACTGGAGAAATACACCGAATGGATGAGGGACCGGTCTTTCATACCCTGTGAAAAAAATATTCTTCAGGTTCCCGGATTAGTTTGGACCAGCTGGAAGCAACGGATATTGGTTGAACGACTGCAGCGTAAATCCGTCATCATTAGGCAATACCTGCTCGAAAGCCATTCACATTGGGAAGAAATTTTCTGGTGGATGATGGCCGCCAACTTCGGGGCAAAAGTGAATTCAGGATCTTTTGAGGCCATTGCCAGAACGCTTTCCACGGCGATCCTGGCCCGTCACAAAAACCAGGTTCATCAGCTCGAAGCGATGCTGCTGGGTCAAGCTGGCATCCTGGAGGAAAACTTCCGGGAAGCGTATCCTTCGATGCTGAAAAAAGAATATGAATTCCTCAGAAGCAAATATCAATTAAAACCGGTCTATCAAAGTGTTCAGTTCCTCAGAATGCGTCCCGGGAATTTTCCGACCATCCGCCTTTCGCAATTGGCAGATCTGGTCCATCGTTCTTCACATCTTTTTTCCAGGATTAAAGAAATCAGGACGATCAATGAAATGAAAGCACTACTGGAAGTGAGGGCAAATGATTATTGGCATTATCATTATACGTTTGAAGAATCATCGCCCTTTAGAATGAAGGCGCTTGGCAGACAAATGATTGAAAACATTATGATCAATACGATTGCACCAGTTCTGTATACTTATGGTTGCCTGCACCAGGAAGAAGTGTATTCAAGACGAGCAATACAATGGCTCCAGGAAACACCGGCAGAAACGAATGCCCTGATGAAAAAATGGACGACGCTCGGCCTGAGGCCTGAAAACGCGGGTGATTCTCAGGCGAAGCTTGAACTCAAATCACAATACTGCGATAAAAAAAGATGCCTCGAATGTGCAGTGGGCAATGCGCTACTGAAGCGAATGGCTAGTTGAGTTGCGACTCCCGACTCCACTCAAACGATACCTGCACATCAATATCCGGATGAATACTATAAATAACCGGGCAGGTCCGCGCTGCTCTTTCGAGGATGAGTTTTTGTTTTTCGTCGACTTGCAGCGATTTTGGAAAATTAAATGTTAAATGTATACCGGCGATCCGGCGGGGATCGGAGGTCATGATCTTCTGTATGCCTATCGACACGCCGCGCAGATCCATGTCCATATCCCTTGCCTTTACTCCCATAATAGTCATCATGCAGCTGCCCAAAGCAGTAGCGACAAGATCAGTGGGAGAGAAACATTCTCCCCTGCCCTGGTTATCGGTTGGGGCATCTGTTTCGATGACCGTACCCGATTGCAGGTGTGTAGCAACCGTTCTTAATTCTCCTTCGTAAATAACTGTTGAAGTCATTATGTATTTTTGCCTAAATTTACGGTAGTTAAATCAAATCAATACCAGTGAAGCATTTCTTTTTGTTCGCCATAGCCTGGATCTTGACAACAAATTTATTGGCTCAAAATAACCCATCCGACTACCCCTCCAATCAATCCAGGGACAAAAAATCGGCCAAAAGAGAACGCATTAACAATATGCTTCGCATGGAAGAGGAAGGGGAATTGATCTTCAATAAGCAAAGTGTTTTTGGCATCAAGCTGGCTACTGACGGATATGGTATTTCTTACGAAAAAGCCAAATTCAAAACCAATGCCCGGGCCATGTTGTTTCAGTTTGAACTCAATGAGAAAAAAAGTCCGAAGGATCATAAGGTAGCTGCCGCCGGTTATAATGGTTATAATTTCAATTCTGTTGTGGTGGGCAAGCTGAATAATTTTTATGAATTCAAATTGGCTGTCGGCCAGCAACACCTCATTGGCGGCAAGGGCAATAAAAACGGGGTTGCCGTTACGTTGAATTACACAGGCGGCTTTTCTTTGGCCATCCTCAAACCTTATTATGTGCAGGTGCAGGATATTCAGAGCGACAGGGATCCGTTTAAAAGCACTTATCCAACCATCATTGACAGTGGCTTTACTGAGCTGGGTGCATCAGGATTTACTGTGGGCTGGGATAAGGTTTCCATAACCCCGGGCCTGAACGCTAAAACAGCACTGCGTTTTGATTACGGCCGCTTCAATCAGTCCATCACAGCTATTGAAGTTGGCGTTACCGGCGAATACTATTTCAAAAAGATCCCCATGCTTTATCTGGTTCCATATAAGAACTTCTTCTTCAATGCCTACCTGACGATCCTGTTCGGGAAGAGAAAATAGGCCGCAAACGAGGCTTTTCGTCTAAAAAACTAAGTACTATCATGTACGGGTAAATGGATTCGACGAACAAAAACGACCCTACATCGAATCGGCATTTTACACTTAAAAAAAACGATTACTTTGTAGACCACTACAGATTAACACGAAAAAAGACTTGCATCATATTTGCCAGATCTGACTATCTTATTTTAGTGTTGGATTGACTCGATAAACCCCTGCTCTCTATCGGGGGTTTTTCTTTGTGTTCAGACGCTATCTGCTGTTCTGCGATTAAATAATCCCTTTTGCATAACTTTGTATTCCAACAGCACGCAATCATTAAATCTATGCAGGAATTACCGGTTGTTTCGAAGATGGATCCAAATGAGTCGAAGCCCAGAAAGCCCGATTGGCTTAGGGTGAAACTGCCCATTGGAGAAAATTACAGGCAGGTGCGCGGATTGGTGGACACACACAAATTGCACACGATCTGCGAAAGCGGAAATTGTCCCAATATGGGCGAGTGCTGGGGCGAAGGTACCGCTACTTTCATGATCCTGGGTAATATCTGTACACGCAGCTGCGGATTCTGTGCAGTCGCTACGGGCCGTCCGGAAGCTGTGGATTGGGATGAACCCCAGCGAGTGGCTGAGGCCATTTACCTGATGAAGGTAAGACATGCGGTCATTACTTCTGTAGACAGGGATGAACTCAAAGACGGGGGAAGCATCATCTGGCAAAATACCATCAGGGCCGTCAAGACGCTTAACGTCAATACCACCCTGGAAACCCTGATCCCTGATTTCAAAGCCGAAAAGGAAAATATTCAACGCATCATTGAAGTGGCGCCAGATGTTGTTTCACACAATATCGAAACCGTTGAGCGGCTAACCAGGCAGGTGAGGATACAAGCCAAATACTGGCGCAGTATGGAAACCCTGAAAATATTAAAAGCAGGGGGCATGCGCACCAAGAGTGGCATCATGCTTGGACTGGGCGAAAAAAAGGAAGAAGTCATCCAGACCATGCATGATTTATACAATAGCGGCGTGGATGTGATCACTATTGGCCAATACCTTCAACCCACAAAAAAACATTTAGCTGTTGCGCGTTTCGTGCATCCCGACGAATTTGCGGTATTAAAAGAGACCGGATACCAGATGGGGTTTGATTATGTGGAGAGTGGCCCGCTCGTTCGCTCTTCCTATCACAGTGACCGTCATGTGATGCCAGGCTTCGGCAGAGGAGAATGGCTAAAACAAAAAGAAGAACAAGCGGCTTAATAAATTATGTCAACTTGCTAAGAAAGCTGTTCATTACTGCTTTCGGGGTTGCAGTCCCCGTGCTCTGTTCTTTGGCGCAGCTGCGTTGGAAAAAAGCAGATTCAACCTTCGGCAACCTCCCTTCATCCATCCAGGTTTACTTTGCTTCAGATTCATTGGATGGGGCTCCCTTTCTGGCCTGCTATGCATCCGTTAAACTAAAGGATAAGCAACTGGCGTTTACCGTACAGACAGGCGAGGGCTTTGCCTATACGCCAAAACAGTTTTATACACAGCAGGAACATGCGCCCTGGCTCATAGTCAATGGCCCCTTTTTTTCCTACGAAAACAACCAGATCCTCAGTTTGCTGATCCGTAATGGAAAAATCATCTCACACAATGTGAACACCCTAAAAGGCAGCCAGGAAGACTCCCTGTTGTATTATTATCCCACCCGCAGCGCCATTGGCATCGACAGGAAACGGAAAGCCGATGTAGCCTGGATCTTTTCTGACCCGCAGCGCAATCGTCCGTATGCTTTTGAAAATGCACCGGTGATCGCGAGGGGGAGGGATGCTGTACCATCGATTTATGACCTCGGCGTCGTAGACTGGGCCTGGTGGGAGATGAGAACGGCGATCGGTGGCGGCCCCACATTGGTCCATGACGGAAAGGTATGGATCACCAACAAAGAAGAACAAATGTTTGCCGAAGTGGATAAGGAAAAAACGCCGAGAACGGGCATGGGCTATACCCTGGACAATCGGCTGATCATACTGGTTATACAGGGAAGATCAAAAGGGATCGCAGATGGCGCGACGCTTTTGCAGGAGGCCAGGATCCTAAAAAGTCTCGGTTGTTATGAAGCCCTGAACCTTGACGGAGGCGGCAGCAGCTGCATGCTGATCAATGGAAAGGAGACCATTGCACCCTCTGATCAGGGCGGCCAGCGACCGGTGCCGGCAGTGTTCATGATTAAGCCGGAAGGAAATAAGAAATAAGGAATTAGAAATAAGAAATTAGGAAGTGTGACAAGACAATACTTTCTAATTCCTTATTTCTAATTCCTTATTTCTTATTTAATTATTGATCTCCCACACCAGTGCGCTCGCACCCAGTATCGCAGCATCGGACTCCCTGAGGTGGCTGATGAGGATCTTGACCTTGTTCTGAAATACCTGGATCAGGTTGGCCTCCATATGCTCCCGCGTCGGTTTTAGGATCAGCTCACCGGCCTTGGTTAGTCCGCCAAAGAGGATGATGGCTTCCGGACTGGAGAACATAACAAAATTGGCCAGGGCCATACCCAGTATCTTACCCGTAAAATCAAATATGTCACGGGCCAGTTTATCGCCCTTCGTGGCTGCCTCATATACTTTTTTTGAATCTATTTCTTCTTTAGGTATATTTCTCAAGAGGCTCTTTACCTTGCTCTTATGCAACATTTCTATCGCTGTCAGTGCCAGTCCCGTAGCGGAGGCATAGCTTTCAAGGGAACCGTATTTCCCGGTTCCCTGGTGCAGTCTTCCATCGGGGACGCTAATGGTATGTCCAAGTTCCCCGGCAAACCCGTCATGTCCAAGGATCAAATGCCCATTGGCCACGATGCCGCTGCCCACACCTGTTCCCAAGGTGATCATGATGAAATCCTTCATGCCTTTGGCAGCGCCATACATCATTTCGCCAATGGCGGCGGCATTGGCGTCATTAGTCAGCAACGTGGGCAGTTGAAATTTATCCTGTATCAGTTTGGCGAGGGGGATGATGCCTTTCCAGGGCAGGTTGGGGGCATATTCCACGGTGCCGGTGTAATAATTCCCGTTAGGTGCGCCAACCCCGATTCCCCTGATCCTTCCGGCGCCTCCGGCTTTTTCGATCAGTTCGAACAGCCTGTCGTGGAGGTCATCAATAAAGGTCTCCACCTGCTTGTGTTTCTTTGTCGACATTTCGGCGGAAAACAACACATTCCCATTCCTGTCAACGATGCCAAATTTTGTACCTGTTCCCCCGATATCGATTCCAACTGCGAGCGGTTCCAGCGAAACGGAAGAAGCAACGGCTTTAGCCATGGATTATATTGATTTGAACATTAAAAATTTTTCATTGGGGTCAAATCGGGTACGCATGATTGTTAATGTCCGCCGCCGATTTGCTCATCAAAATTAAGCCCCTGTGACTTTAATACTGCCCTAAACCGCAGTGCCAGGAATGCGAGTGCCGCGAAACAACCGGCAGCTACAAGATACGAAATATGCATGCTGCCTGTAATGTCTCCAATAGTACCCTGGAAAGGCGGAATAACTGCTGCTCCCAGGATCATCATGATCAGGAAAGCCGAACCCTGGCTGGTATATTTACCTAATCCTGCGACGCCCAGGGAAAATATACAAGGCCACATGATCGAACAGCACAGACCGCCGGCCATAAATGCGTAAACGGATACAATACCTTTGGTCGCGACGCCAAAAATCATGGCAAAGGTCGCCAGTAAAGAAAGCGTGAGCAAGGTCTTAACCGGTTTTTGCTGACCAAAGAAAAAGGCCAGTATGGCAATGAACACGACGATTGAGTATGCATACAAGTCACGAATATCGCTGCCATAGATATGATTAACGAGCAGGATGATGCCGAAGGCCACGAAGGGTACTATGATCGTTGCAAGTCGCTTACCCATCCCTGATAATTCAAATACCCCAATTGCGCCTGTCCATCTTCCAATCATCAGGCTGCCCCAGTACAACGAGATATATTTTGAAATCACTTATCCAATAGCCCCGAATCAGTCAGATAGCCCGGCGTTTTCAATAATGCCCCGAAATTATTGTCGATGGTGACCTCAACACCCACATAAAGAAATATGCCGATCATACCCAGGATCAGCTGCTGGTATTTCATAGCACCCCAACCCGCGCTGTTTTTGGACGCGCTGGCATAGGAATAAAATAAAATACCAACCACAACGATCAGGGCGATCACGAGCAGTGGAAGTTTGCCAATCTGTGTTAGCTGGCCAACAATAATGATCGCGATGAGGAAAAAAAGCATGGCAATTAGCGAAAAAGATGCTTTTCGCGAAGCCTCAAATTTGGCGTCATCCTTACCTTCAGGAAGTCTTGAAAATGCGAAGAATAAAGCTACTGCAGCAAACACCGCCGCAACGATCATATACAGGTTGTTTACGTTCGTTACCGTCACCACCTTAGCTGTAGCAGCGTTGGGTGTTCCAAACAGAAAGAAGCTCACAATGATCGGTCCCAAAGTTGTTCCCAAAGAATTGACGCCACCAGCCAGGTTCAAACGATGCGAACCAGTAGCCGGATCACCCAGGGCAATAGCAAATGGCTGCGCTGCCGTTTGTTGAAGTGAGAATCCTAGTGCGACCACAAAGAAAGAAGCCAGCAGGGCGGGAAATGAATTCGCATTCGCCGAAGGAATGATCAGCAATGCACCGGCTACCGAAATCCAGAGTCCGTATACGATGCCTTTTTTATAACCAATCTTATTTAAGATATCATATCCTAACAAACCCGATACAAGGTATAAAGCGAGCGACCCGATAAAATATGCGCCATAAAATGCTGAACCGATCAATTGAGACTGAAATTGATTGAGGCTGAAATGCGTTCTGCAAAAAGGAATAAAAATACTATTGGAAGCAGCAATAAATCCCCAAAAGAAAAATACAATGACTAATGTTGCTAAAGCGCCTGTATTGGTTGGTTGTTTAGACTGGGTCATAAGCAATCGATGGTTTGATTTGAAGTGTTGAAAATAGCAAGATTTTATGAAGCGAAAAATTATTTCGTAGGCGCTCACTAATTAATCAAAAACCTTCCTAAATTGAATAGCAATTCACTATGGAGATAATTCATGTTTCAGCTGAATGTTATCCTGTTGCCAAAGCCGGCGGCCTGGGCGATGTCGTTGGCGCTTTGCCCAAATACCAGGTGCTCTCCGGGCATGTTGCCAAAGTGGTGATGCCAATGTATCGTACAAAATTTCTGATCACGCATGAATGGGACGTGGTGCATAAAGGGTATACCAATCTAGGCAACTGGTGGTTCAACTATACGGTGATCCGTGAACGAAGCAATGTACTTGGATTTGATCTCTACCTTGTTGACATCAACGGGCTGCTCGACCGCGAAAAAGTTTATGGCTATGATGATGACATTGAACGGTTCACTGCTTTCCAGATCACTGTTGTCGATTGGATTTCTTCCTGGAAACACCGGCCCGACCTGGTGCATGTGCACGATCACCATACCGGGCTCATCCCTTTCATGTTCAAACATTGTTACCGTTACCAGCACCTGCAAACCATTCCCACGGTGCTTACGATTCATAATGCACAGTACCAGGGCTGGATGGGCTGGGATAAAAGTACGTATATCCCTGCCTGGGATTCATGGAAAAGGGGCATGCTCGAGTGGCAGAATAACATCAACCCGCTTGCCAGCGGAATAAAATGCGCGTGGAAAGTCACGACAGTGAGCTGGAGTTACCTCGATGAATTGCGTGTTTCTGCCAATGGCCTGGAAGCCCTGTTTGAATATGAAAAGGGCAAATGCACAGGCATCCTGAACGGGATCGACACCGAGGTATGGGATCCCTCAACAGATAGCTATCTTGAAAACCATTACAATGTTCGCAGGGTCGACGAGGGTAAAAGAAAAAACAAACAAATCCTCTGTGAACAGTTTGGTCTTGATGCACAAAAACCATTGTTTGTTTTTATCGGCAGGCTGGTCGGAGAGAAGGGGGCGGATCTTTTGCCTCAGGCCATCGGCGATTCATTTTATTATATCGGCAGAAAGATGAATTTCCTGATCCTGGGTAGCGGGTTTCCTGAAGTGGAATCCCAGCTTGAACGCATGAAGGTTTTGAGCCAGGGCGATTATAATATCTATGTCGGTTACAATGAAACCCTGAGTCATTTGATGTACGCCGGCGCAGATTTCCTGCTGATGCCTTCAAGGGTGGAACCCTGTGGATTAAACCAGATGTATTCCATGCGCTATGGAACAGTTCCTGTCGTCAGGAATACAGGAGGATTAAGAGATACCGTGATCGATTTTGGCGATCCGGGCGGATATGGAATCCGGTTTAACAACGCGATTGTCGGAGACATTACTCAGGCTGTTTGGCGGGCCGTAGAATTATATCAGGATAAGGAAAAAATGGTTGAAATTCGTGAACGGATGATGAAGCTTGATTTTAGCTGGGAAACCAGCGTCAAACAATACCTGGACTTATATGAATCCTTACAATGATGGTTAAAGCAACTGGCTATTGTGCCTTTAGCTAATCATTGCCTTTCACAAATTGTTAAATCGCTTGTCATGTCAAAAAAAGTATTAGCAGTGATTCTTGGAGGAGGCGCCGGCACGAGACTTTACCCGCTCACCGCCAGCCGCTCCAAACCCGCTGTTCCCATCGCCGGCAAATACAGGCTGGTTGATATCCCTATTTCTAATTGTCTCAATTCAGGCATCAACAGGATGTTTGTATTGACGCAGTTCAATTCAGCTTCCCTGAACAGGCATATCAAAAACACCTATCATTTCAGTGCGTTCAGCTCGGCCTTTGTCGATATTCTCGCGGCAGAACAAACGCCTGATAACCCAACGTGGTACCAGGGAACAGCCGATGCAGTTAGACAATGTCTACGGCACCTGGGCCCTTTCGACAGTGACTACGTGCTGATCCTCTCTGGCGATCAATTATACCAGATGGACTTCATGGAAATGCTCAACAACCACATTGCGAAGAAGGCAGACATATCCATCGCAACAATTCCCGTATCTGACCGCGATGCGCCGGAATTCGGCATTATGAAAAATGATCAGGAGGGCTTTATCACCTCGTTCATTGAAAAACCAAAAAAGGAAATACTTGGGGAATGGGTCAGCAATACAGGCGGCGACATGCAAGGCAAGGGGCGACATTACCTGGCTTCCATGGGTATCTATATTTTCAACAGGCAGTTATTGGCCGACCTGCTTCAGAATGAATACGTCGAGGCTACGGATTTTGGCAAAGAGATCATCCCGCAATCCATCAGCAAATATAAAGTGGTCAGTTACCAGTACGATGGCTATTGGACGGATATAGGGAATATTTATTCTTTTTTCGAAGCCAATCTTGGACTGACGGACGATATTCCTGATTTCAACCTGTTCGACAACAACAATGCGATCTATACGCGGGCACGCATGCTGCCGCCCGCAAAGATCAGCGGCACCACACTGGAAAGAACAATCATTGCAGAAGGTTGCATCATCAATGCCTCCCGTGTGGAGAACAGCGTGATCGGCATCCGCACACGCATCGGCAATGGAACGACCATCGTGAGCAGCTATATTATGGGAATTGACTTTTATGAAACGATTGAAGAAATTGAGCACGCCCGGTCACATGGCCTACCCACTGTGGGTATTGGTAACCGTTGCTATATCAGAAATGCCATCGTAGATAAGAATTGCCGGATCGGTGATGACGTTCGCATTAATGGCGGGCATCATCTCGAGAATACCGATCATTCACTCTATACCGTAAAAGACGGGATCGTCGTTGTTAAAAAAGGAGCTGTGCTGCCGGGCGGTTTTGTCATTTAGTACCCCGGCGTTTTATTCACCCTTTCAAATTCCTACAACCCTTATGGCCTCAGGGAATGTTATCGGCACAGCAGCCATCCGCGCTGATTCGCCCAAACCCATATTGTCATTCTGGAATGTTTTCAATATGAGTTTTGGATTCTTTGGGATCCAATTTGGTTGGGATTTGCAAAGAGCGAACATGGGGCCGATATATGAATATCTAAAAGCTTCGCCAGACCAGATCCCACTTCTTTTTTTGGCAGCACCGTTAACCGGTCTGATCGTGCAACCCATCATCGGTTACATGAGCGACAGGACCTGGCATCCGTGGTGGGGGAGAAGAAGACCTTATTTTTTTGTGGGCGCCGTCCTCAGCAGCGTTTGCCTTTTCCTGATGCCCAACAGTGGCAGTTTGTGGATGGCTGCGGGCTTATTGTGGATATTGGATACCTCCGGAAATATTGCCATGGAACCTTTCAGGGCATTTGTTGCGGATAAACTCCCGGACAGTCAACGTACAAGGGGCTTTGCCATGCAGAGTTTCCTCATTGGCGTAGGTGGCAGCATTGCATCCGCCCTGCCCTGGCTGATGTCGAATGTCTTTCATGTTTCTCACAATTCCGAAAATGGTTCCATTCCGCATTCAGTGCGGTATTCCTTTTATATCGGCGGCACCATCTTTCTTATTGCCGTATTGTACACGATTTTTACAACGAAAGAATATCCTCCTTCCGACCTCGCCTTCAAAGAAAAAGTGAAGGAAAGCAATAAAGGATTTGGCGCAGGTATTCGAGAGATCAATCATGCCGTATTCAACATGCCAACAAGAATGAAACAACTGGCCCTTGTTCAATTCTTCACCTGGCCGGGATTATTCCTCATGTGGTTCTATTATAATACCGCAGTCGCCAGAAATATTTTCCATGCGGCTGGCACCAGTGACCCGGCGTATATCAGAGGAATAGAATTTGGTGGGCTCACGCTGACGTATTACAGCATCGTTTCTTTTATTTTCGCCCTGATCCTTCCTACAGTTGCAAGAAAAATGGGAAGAAAAATAACGCATTCTCTTTGCCTTTTTTGTGGTGCCGCCGGATTGATCGCAGTAGGATTTGTAACGGAGCCCTTCGAGTTGTACCTCTGTATGACCGGTGTCGGCATTGCCTGGTCAAGTATTTTGTCGATGCCTTACGCGATGCTGGCCGGCTCTTTACCCGAGGATAAAATTGGCGTTTACATGGGAATTTTCAATTTCTTCATTGTATTACCAGAAATCATCGCGTCCTTGTTTTTCGGATGGATCATGGAACATTGGCTTCACAATAACCGCATGCTCGCTGTACAGCTTGGCGGAGCACTCATGAGCCTGGCTGGAATTATTTGTTATCTTGTCGTAACGGAGAAGAAGGAAGCGTAAAGCCTTTAACAATGAAGCATACATTAACGCATGTAAATCGTTCCCATTTGAGATCCCTCCTTACTTATTTCTTATTTCTTATTCCTTATTTCTCCTTCCCGCAAGGGGTAACCGTCTATCCTGCAAACTGGTGGCCCGGCATGAAGAATCCAAAACTTGAGATCATGCTGCACGGTGACGCCATCGGCAACGCGACCAATTTTTCCATCAGCTATCCCGGCATACAATTGACGAAGATTAATCGCGTGGAGAATAAAAACTATGTGTTCCTCGATGTCATGATTGCCGCGAATGCTCCGCCGGGTATGGCGACGATTGTAGCCAACGGCATCAGTACGGGCAATCCAATACATTTTGAATTGAAAACCCGCCGAACGGGCAAAGGCAGTAGCTATGCACAGGGCGTGCGTTCTGCTGACTTTATTTACCTGCTGATGCCGGACCGGTTCAGCAACGGGGATCCTTCCAATGATCATATAGCCGGCATGAGAGACCAATCCCTGAACCGCAATGAGATTTTCGACCGTCATGGCGGCGATTTCCAGGGGATCGTTAACCACCTGGACTATCTGAAAACACTCGGCGTAACAGCCGTCTGGATGACCCCGGTGCTGGAAAACGACATGCCCAACCGGACAGAACACGGATATGCATTCACAGACCATTATCGTATTGAACCTCGCTTAGGCGGTGCCGATATGTACAAAAAATTGGGGGATGAATTACACCGGCGCGGCATGAAACTTATCCAGGATGCCGTATACAATCATGTGGGACTTTATCATTTCACCGTGCAGGATCCGCCCATGAAAGACTGGCTGCATCAATGGCCAAGCTTTACGCAACCCAATTATAAAGACCAAACGCTTTTTGATCCTTATGTTGCACAGGTCGACAAAAAGAAAATGCTGAATGGCTGGTTTACCCGTGAAATGCCCGACCTGAATCAGGACAATCCCTTTGTGGCTAATTTTTTGATCCAGCATGCGCTTTGGTGTGTGGAGGAATTTGGAGTAGATGGATGGCGGATCGACACTTATATATACCTCAACCTCGATTTTATGAACCGATGCAATAAGGCCCTGACTGACGAATACCCGGAGATCACGATGTTTGGTGAGGCCTGGGTAACCGGCACGGCAAACGAAGCGTACTTCACACAAAACAACATCAACACCGCCTTCAAGAGCAACCTGACCGGCATTACCGATTTTCAATGTTTGTTCGATGGCATTCAGCCCGCGGTGAAACAGGCCCCCGATGGAGTGAACAAATTGTATCAGACCCTCAGCAACGATTTCTTATATAAGAATCCAATGAATAATGTGATCTTTCTCGACAACCATGACATGACGCGGTTCTTTTCAGAGGTTGGGGAAGACGTAGACAAATTGAAAATGGGCATTGGCTGGCTTCTGACGGAAAGAGGCATCCCGCAACTTTATTATGGAACGGAAGTAATGATGAGGGGAATTAAGAATCCGGACGGTTGGGTCAGGCTCGATTTTCCGGGCGGATGGGCGGCCGATTCAAAGAATGCATTTACCGGCCAGGGGATGACCTCAGACGAGCTGGCCGTATTGGCATTTACTACTAAGCTCGCAAACTTCCGAAAGCAATCTTCCGCTATAAAAACAGGAAAGCTTATGCAGTACGTGCCAGACAAAGGCGTGTATGTTTATTTTCGTTATGATACTGACCAGACAATCATGTGTGTGATGAATACCAATGATCAGCCAGTAACCTTCGACCTATCCAGGTTTAGCGAAAGAATGGCCGGGTTTGGTAAGGCCCTTGACGTAGCTACCGGAACGACATTCACGCTTGATCCAACGCTGACGGTAGGTGGCAAATACCTACTTGTTATGGAATTGCAGCATTAAATTCTCCCAATGGCTTATCGAAAGCACGAGATAGTGTGGCGGTGACTCATCGGGGAGGATTTTTTGTTTGCTTTGACTCACAACATCGATGACTGCACAACCCTTCGCCCGCTTTTGCCCCAGTCCTTCGTACTTTCTTTTAAGGCGTCGAGCAATGATTTGTAGGTGACTTTTTTACCCTTGGCCTGAACAGTCAGCGTTGCAGGATTTACTTCTACCTGCTGCACTTTGGTTGCAAACCAGGTAACATGCTGGTGGGGGAGGGCCACGCCCAGGATCATGCCGGGCAGGCCCGTAAAGGATTCCGGGCCGCCGGGTGCAATGATTTCATCCGTATAAAACGCTACCACATAAATTGAATCCATGACGATAGCATTGGCTCTCCGACATGGAAAACCGGCGATCACACGGGTTTCATCGGTTATTTTCCATTTGATCTTTCGCAGGCTGTCCTGCAAAAAGAATGTTTGACCCAATACCTTTTTCTGACTGGCGAATTTGCCGTCCTGCAGGTCAGACTGAATGACATTATTTTCTCCCGGTTGCTCCGACATCCATTGAGGTATTTTATTGTTATCGGAATTGTCCCGACCGGGCCGGTACAATATCCGATCCGGCGTAAAAGTCAGTTCATAGTAGTCAATTTTGAATTTCGGAACGGCCTTTTTCATGACATCCGACCAGGATTCATCTTCCCCCCAATCCTTCATCTGGTCGTATAAATTGAGCCGCTTTTCATATTCAATTTTTCCTGTGGTAAGAAAGACCGCATGCTGTGCCTGCGAACGCGTAGCCATCATGGTCAGGGCAAGCAAAGCGACGTTTTTAATCAGATGCATATACAGACAGTTAAGTGATGAATATCAATCGTTTTTTGGCATGGGTGTACCGGCTTTTGTAAAGTTCCAGACAAGGGACAACATGAAATAACGCTGAATGGTACTATACGTACTCTGGGAAATATAATTGCTGTTGACAGTCCTGTTGAAACCAATATTCATATTCAGTAAGTCATTGACCGAAGCTTTCACCTGCAGAGCATCATTTTTGGTGAATTTTTTCCCGATCCAGGCATTCCAAAAATATACATTCGTGTTGTTCTCGAAAACGGATGTCTTCTGCCGGATGTTCATGTCAACATCGGTATGTACCTGAAATTTGAGCGGTAAAAAAACATCAAAATCCGGCCGGATATTATAGGTCCAGTAACTGGTCTTAATGTTCGGCTGAATGGAGGAAGTACTCTGTGTAAAAGTTGCATTCGCTGAAAGTCCAAGGCCATACTTCTTTTCTTTATATTTATTCAGGTTCAGGTTCAGCGAATAATTTGCACTATTGGTCACATTGCGCACATTGTTTACTATGCTCACATACCTGCTGCTGTTGAAGTTGGGGCCAAGATCGATATTGATGCCGGGTTTCTTCCATTTGAATCCATAACCCAAATAGGCACGAAGGCTATAGTTGCCATCCACATTGACGGCCTGCAAAACCCTGCGGCCCACGGAGTCTATATAGTCCCGGCTGCTGATGGCGTCTTCAGTAAAATTGACAGAAATACTGGAATAAATATAACGCGATGAAATTTCGTTATAATCATTATAACCGAGCTGCACATTATTGGAAAATTGGGGCCTCAGTTCAGGATTTCCTATCGATATATTCAGCGGGTCTTCATTGTTGGCCACTGGCTGAATTTGCTGTATCGTAGGCTGAGTGGTACTTCCGCTGTAATTAAGCCTGAGACTGCTTTGCCTGCTGAACATATAGCTCATATTGGCCCGGGGATACCAGTTGATAAAATCCCTCTTGCTGACAATATGATTGGGTATATCATCTTGTTCGAATTTAGAAAACCCGACGTCTGAACCCCCATTGATCCTGAACTTCTTTTTGATCAGGCTGTAATTTAAGCCGGCTCTCTGAGTAAATATGTTAAAGAGATAGTCATTGCTGTACAAGCTGTCGAGAGCGGTGTATTTGCCGTCGACCGCCTTGCTGAATGAACTCCTGTTTGAATTGCTGTTGTTCACGGTAATGCCATAGTTCACCAACAATGCCGAAGACTTCGACAGGGGTTCTGAATAAGTCAGTCTTGAATCAAACATCAGGTTCTTGTTGTTGAAATTCTTATGCTGATCGATCACTTGTTTCGGAGAAGTTCCGGCGCTGAAAAAGTCATTCTCCGCAAAAAGGGAACCATCCGTCAGGTTGGCCTTGTAGGTTTGCGTCAGATTGAAGGAAAGGGTGCGGCCTTTTTTCCTGAGCTTTTTACGCCAGAGGATATTTGTGTTCAGCGAACTAATGTCCCCGATGGTCGAAACATTCCTGTTGCTTTGGTTTACGAGGGCACTATCGATTGCGCGGGCCTCGGAATAATACTGGCTGTTGGTGATCTTATGATCTGTGCCTCCGTCGGCATTGATTTTTATGGAAGAAGTAGAGTCGAATTGCATTTCGTAGATGCCGCTTAGTCTGTTCCTCAATATTTGATTACTAAATGTTTTGCGTTCATTATTAAAGTACAAAGTGTCGGGCAGAATATATTGCGAATTCGTTTGACTGTTGCCGTTAACATCCAGTTGCAGGATCTTATAATTACCATTGATCGATTGCCTGTCGTCGCTCCATTTGTTGTTGAAATGGACGCCGGCTGTCAGCACTTTGGGAAATCCCTGCCCCTCGTATTGGCCACTCCATGAGTCCAGGTCATCCTCCTGCTGGCTACCGCTCCAGGTAAAATATCCCATGTTTTCATCATAATCCACATTGTTGGCAAAGCTTTGACCGTAACTGTTGTTTTCCCGCCAGTTCAGCCCGGTCTTGCCGGTATTGGAGGCAATGCCATAGGCAGCGATCTTCTTTTTCTTTTTGAACAGGTTGAACATCGCCTGGTAATTATAATAACCGTCGCTGGCCACTCCGGCATCGAGTTTACCAAAATAGCCGTTTTTCTTATCGTCCTTTAATTTGAGGTTAATGGTTTTCGTTTTTTGACCGTCATCAATGCCGGTAAAATTTGACTGGTCGCTTTTCTTGTCGTAAAGCTGTACTTTGTCCACCATGTCGGCGCGCAGATTTTGGGTGACCAGAGTAGGATCATCGCCAAAAAATTCTTCTCCATCCACCAGCACTTTCTGCACGGTTTCTCCCTGTGCAGTGATCTTTCCATTCTTATCGACCTGGATGCCCGGCAGCTTTTTGAGCAGTTCTTCAACTGTGGCTCCCTGTTGAACTTTAAAACTATCTGCTTTAAATTCGGTTGTATCACCTTTGATCCGGATCGCTTCCCTGTTGCCGGTCACGACCACTTCCTGGAGCAATTGGCTCTTCAGGATCAGGCTGACGCTGTGCAGGTCAATATCCGAAGAATCTTTCACCTCCAACTCATCCACATAATCTGCATACTTGGGATAAGAAATCAAAACCAGGAATTTGCCCTTGGGGATATGGCTGAGGGTAAAATGGCCGTTCGCGTCTGAACGGGTAAATTTCACCATAATAGAATCTGATTTTTGAAGGAGCAGTATCGTGCTGTAAGAAATGGCCTTTTTTTCCGCCGTATCCCGTACATTACCGGAAATGGAAGCCTGACCGAATGAGCAGGCAACAAAAGCCAGTACGGCCAGGAAAGAGGTGGTTAGTTTTCGCATTTAGTTAAGGTGTTGGTTGATTAGGGTCTATGACGATCCATCGGAGAAAGAAAGCAGGATTTCCCTCGACCAAATATCATTTAAAAAACATCGTATATGCGCTTTTGATCTCTTAATTTTACGTTAAAGAGGTCTTTTCATAATATGAATGTAAATGCATCCCACTATGAGTGAAGGCAAAAAAAAATCCATAAAAAAAACTAAAAAAAATAATAACGAGGATCCACTCGAGAAAAAGTCTTCTAAAAAAGAAAAATCAAAGCACTTGAATCAGCCCGCCCAGCAAAAATATGAGGATGTTCACTTTGTGGATTCAACCCGCCCGGTCTGGAACTATTCTCTCTTCACGGAGGAAGATATCAGGAATTTCCAGAATGGCACGCATTATCGCCTGAATACATTGTTCGGATCGCATCCCGCAGAAGTACTCGGAAAAAAGGGATATTACTTTGCGGTCTGGGCGCCGAATGCAACCTGGGTTTCAGTAATCGGAAATTTCAATGACTGGAACAAAGATTCACATCCGTTAAATGTGCGCCTGGAAAGATCGGGCATCTGGGAAGGTTTTATTCCGGAGTTGTCTAAAGGGGAAGTGTATAAATACCATATCCATGGGTATAAAGGGAAGAAGTTGGATAAAGGAGATCCCTACGCGAATTTTTGGGAAAAACGACCACTGACTGCTTCCATTACCTGGGAACTCGGCTATGAGTGGCATGATTCGGCCTGGATGAAGTCAAGGAAAAAAAGAAACGGGTTGGATGCTCCCTGGAGCGTGTATGAAGTGCACCTGGCCAGCTGGATGCGGCCTAACAGGCACGACGAAGAATCTTACAACAGTTATGACCAGATCCGGGAACGCATGGTTCCTTATGTCAAAGAAATGGGATTTACCCATGTTGAATTCATGCCCGTCATGGAACACCCTTTTGATGGCAGTTGGGGATACCAGGGTACCGGATATTTTGCGCCCACTTCCCGGTTTGGCGACCCTCAGGGTTTTATGGCCCTTGTGGATGCTTTTCACCAGGAAGGCATCAGCGTGATCCTCGACTGGGTGCCATCACATTTCCCTTACGACGCGCACGGACTGTTCATGTTCGACGGTACTAACACCTATGAATATGCGGACATGCGCAAGGGTTTCCACCCCGACTGGAACAGCTATATCTTTAATTATAAGCGTGGCGAAGTGAAATCCTTTTTGATCAGCAGCGCCCGGTTCTGGCTCGATCAGTTTCATATCGATGGCATCAGGGTGGATGCGGTCAGTTCCATGCTGAAGCTGAACTATTCCAGAAAACATGGGCAATGGGAGCCCAATGAGCACGGCGGAGATGGAAATCTCGAAGCCATAGCATTCATCAAAGATTTCAATGAAACCATTTTCCGGGACTTCCCTGATGCGCAGACGATCGCGGAAGAAGCCACCGATTGGCCCGGTATCAGCAGGCCCACATTTGCAGGAGGCCTCGGCTTTGGTATGAAATGGATGATGGGCTGGATGCATGACACCCTGGACTATTTCAAGATAGATCCGGTTTACCGGCAATTTCACCAGGACAAATTCACCTTCAGCATGGTCTACTATTACGACGAAAATTTTATGCTGCCGCTCAGCCATGATGAGGTTGTTCACGGCAAGTCGCCCATGCTTTACAAAATGCCCGGAGATGACTGGCAGAAGTTTGCTAACCTCCGGCTGATGTATACTTATATGTTTACTCATCCGGGGGGCAAACTATTATTTATGGGGGATGAGTTTGGCGCGACCAGCGAATGGAACTATAAAAGCGAATTGCAATGGGACCTGTTGCAGTTTGATTCGCACCGCCTCTTGAAAGATTGCGTCAGGGACCTCAACCTGCTGCTCAGGAACGAACCTGCCATGTATGAAAATCAATTCAATATTCACGGTTTTGAATGGATTGACCTGAACCACCGGACCGAGTCGGTGATTGTTTTCAGGCGAAAGGGAAAAGACCCCGACGACGATCTGCTCATCATTTTAAATATGACGCCCGTAGTGCGAAGGGACTGGAAATTGTATGCTAATGGTAAACCCGTATGGAAGGAAATCTTCAATAGTGACGACAGGAAATACTGGGGCACAGGCGATTCCTTCAACCCCGAACCAGTGGTCACCCTGGTGGATAAAAAAGAAAAGAGATATGAAATAAATCTTCATTTGCCTCCGTTAGGAGCAATAGTGTTGAAGTAGTTTAATCTCTTGCTATGTTTCGCTTTAAAAACCTTTTTTTGTGTTGCTGCTTCCTTTTGATAGGCAGCGTTATGCACGCCCAGATTGACAGCGCGGGGGACTTCTATCAAAGAGGTCTGGAAGCAAAAAACAAACGCCTCCTGATGGTCGCTTTCAATGATTTCCAAAAATCAATGGAATATCAGCCATCCAATGTGGATGCAACCAGAGAATTTGGGCTCGCGGCGGTGGAATTGAGAAAATATGATATCGCAAAGCAGGCTTTTCTAAAACTCGAAAAACTCCAAAAAGATGATTCAACAGCCATCTGCAACCTGGCCATGCTCAATTTCTGGACGCACCAATGGCAGCAGGCAACGCTTTATGCCAGAAAAGCACTGGAACTTCATGTAGGACAGCATTGGAATTACGTACTGGGCACAAGTTTTTACGAAATGGAAGATTATGCCAATTCCTTTAAATACCTCCAGGCTGCTGCCAAAGAGGATAGTACCAATGCAGAGATCCCTTACCTGGTAGCAAGGTCCTTTGTGGACATGAATAACTACAAATCCGCGATTCCGTTTTTTCGGAAGGCCATTGCACTGGATTCCTCCAGGTCGCAATGGATCTATGAATGTGCACTGACTTATGCGACTATAACCGACGATCTTTCGGCCATCAAATATTACGAATTGGCGGCAATGAGAGGATATAAAAAAGATAATGATTTCTACGAAAATCTTTCTGATTCATACCTGGCAGCGGGCCAACCCGAAAAAGGGCTCGAACTCATGCTGCAGGTCCTGCAGAAAAAGCCCGCCGACCTCGACCTGCTCTATAGCATCGCCAATACTTATTACCAGTTGAAAAAATACGATCAAGCGATTGACTACTGGGATAAAGTATTATACTTCGACAAGGAAAACGCCAAATCGCTATTCATGATCGGCATGTCGTATCAGAAGAAAGGCGAAGAACAAAAAGGAAGAACGCTTTGTGATAAAGCCATCGCCATCGATCCATCTCTCAAAAGCCACAAGCAGGAAAGGAAGATTGATATGTAGTCAAGCCTATTGACTCACATACGCTCTGGCACCTGTATCCCCAACAAAGCCATGGACGATTGCAGCACGGTCGCAGTAAACCGGCATAGTTGCAGGCGCAACTGTTTTTTTTCTTCGCTTTCTGCCTTGCTGACGGAATGTTCGGTATAAAAGGAATTGAACGTTTTGGCGAGACTAAACGTAAAGTTGGCAATCACCGAAGGATTCATTTCAGCGCGGGCCTGGTCAAGGATCATTGGATATTTTTCAAGGCCAAGGATCATGGCTTTTTCAAGGGCCAGTAATGAACTTGCTTCATATGTTTTGGCTGCTGTTCCTTCTTCCTTCCGCAGAATTGACTTAATCCTGGCATAACTGTATTGCACAAAGGGCCCGGTAAATCCATGAAAGTCGATGGACTCTTCAGGATTGAATACAATTTTCTTTTTAGGATCTACGCGAAGCAAATAAAACTTCAGGGCACCCAATCCGATCGTACTATACAGAGCAGTTAACTCATCAGTTGTAAAATCCTGCACTTTTCCGAGGGCCTCGGTGTGTTGTTTTGCAATCGCCACCATTTCATCAACCAGGTCATCAGCATCAACCACTGTTCCTTCCCGGGTTTTCATTCTACCCGAAGGCAATTCCACCAATCCATAATTCAGGTGAAAAATGCCCTCAGCCGAAGGCAAACCCAATTTAATGCTGATCAGCTTTAATACTTTGAAATGATAATTTTGCTCGTCGGCAACCACGTAAATGCTGAGGTCTGCATGAAAATCTTCAAATTTCTTCACGACCAGGCCAATGTCCTGGGTTATATACACGGCCGTTCCATCTTTTCTTTGCACGATCTTTTTGTCAAGCCCATCTTCGGTCAGGTCGATCCAAACACTGCCATCATCTTTTTTAAAGAAGACATTTTTCTTCAGGCCCAATTCAACGAGGTCTTTGCCCAGCAGATAGGTTTCGCTTTCATAATAGATCTTGTCGAAATCGGTGCCTATTCGCTTGTAGGTTTCATCAAAGCCTTTATATACCCACCCGTTCATGGTTTTCCAGAGGGTAATGACTTCAGGCTTGCCCGCTTCCCAATCGACCAGCATCTGCTGCGCGGCTTTCATGAGGGGTGCTTCCTTCTCGGCTTCTTCTTCAGGCATGCCATGGGCTTCAAGATCCCTGACCTGCTTTTTGTATTCTTCTTCAAACAGCACATAATAGTCGCCAACAAAATGGTCCCCCTTGATTCCTGCTGATTGCGGTGTTGCGCCTTTTGCATAAAGTTGCCAGGCAATCATACTCTTGCAGATATGGATACCGCGGTCATTGGCGATGCAGGTCTTCACCGTATCATAACCATTGACCTGGTGGATGGCCGCTACGCTCCAGCCCAGGAAATTATTTCTGAGATGTCCCAGATGCAGGGGCTTATTGGTATTGGGAGAAGAGTATTCCACCATTACTTTCTGTCCGTTCCTTTCCCTGGAACCGAAATTGGCGTCGGCATGATGTTTCTTCAGAAAATCGATCCAAACTGCGTCAGGAAAACTCAGGTTGAGAAATCCCTTAATTACATTGAATTTGGAAAACAGGCCAGGATATTTTTCCAACAATGCCTCCCCCAGTTCTTTCCCAAGTCCTTCGGGCGATTTCTTTAAAGGCTTCACAAACGAGAACAGCACTATCGTATAATCACCCTCGAATTCTGGCTTGGTCTCATTCACCAGGATATCCTTTGCTTCGATCTTCAATTCATACTTGTCCTGCATCACCTGCTGCATACAGGTTTTCACCTGATTAAGGATTTCCATATTGCTTAAATTGGCTGCAAAAGTAGTGCAATGAAGCTTTTCAGGATGATTTTCAGTTTTTTTTGACGTTTTTAATGGATGCTACAGCTGATTTTTACTATTTTCGCCGCGCAAGTTCCGGTTAAAATATGCTGAAAAAGTGGCTGATTTCTTTTATTGACCTGTTTTATCCACCCTTCAGCAAGATCATGTCCCTGCAAACTTTTCGTTATGCCGCGTGCGGGGGGGCGAACACCTTTCTGGACATTTTTTTATTTTTCATCAGCTACAATTATATTCTGCATAAACAGGTCTTGCATGTGGGCGTTTTTGCGTTCAAACCACATATTGCGGCATTCATCATGTCATTTTGCGTCAGTTTCCCCACAGGCTTCTTCCTGATGCGGAACATTGTTTTTCCCGGTTCCACCCTTCATGGCCGGGTGCAGTTATTTCGCTATTTTCTTCTCGTAGTAATATGCGTGCTGCTTAATTACGTTTTCCTGAAATTGTTTGTGGAGCAATTTCAGGTTTATCCAACAATCGCTAAAATCTTCACTACGGTGATCGTGGTATCGTTCAGCTATCTGACCCAGAAACACTACACATTTAAGTCCGAAGCCAGTTAAAACCCTTATCTGTTCTTTTTTGGCTTCTTCAAGGAACTTCATGCTTTATGTATATTCAAATGTAGTCGTCAATTTTCGACGTTCAGATAAATTTTGGCATAATTTTAGGGACTACTGCAGCCTGGAATTGCTTATTTTTTGAATTTAGCTTGTGTGGAAAAGACCGCTTCCGTTGCCGAATGAATCTCTCATCAAGAACCAAAACGATATCCCTATGGTCAGCGTCATCATTCCAGCCCTGAATGAAGAAAAAACGATCCGCCAGGTCATTCAACAGGCCAAACGCAACGAACTGGTTTCGGAGATCATCGTGGTGGATGATCAATCGCTGGACAATACCATTCCGGAAGCCCGTAGAGAAAATGTACGGATCATTACCAGTACAAACCTGGGCAAGGGTGATTCCATGAGAGAGGGCATGATGCTTGCCAAAAATGACATCATTGTTTTCCTCGACGCGGACATTCCCAATTACCATGAAGACATCATCGAAAAACTGACGAGTCCCCTTATCCTGGATGAGGCTGACTTTGTAAAATCTTATTTTGAGCGCCAGGCAGGACGCGTGACAGAAATATTGGTAAAACCCCTGCTTGAATTTTTTTTTCCGCACTTATTGAAATTCCGGCAACCCCTCAGCGGCATGATCGCCGGAAAACGTTCTTTTTTTGAACGTGTAGAATTTGAAAATGATTATGGAGTGGATATTGGCCTGTTGATCGACATGGATCAGGTCAATGCCCGTATCAAAGAAGTTTGCATCGGTGAGATAGAAAATGATATGCAACCCTTGCAGGCCCTGAGCCGGATGGCAAAGCAGGTAGCCAATGCCATATTCAAGCGGGTCAATTTATTTCACCTGCCCAAAAAAGAATCCGACGACACTGCGGAAGCCCAAATCCTGCCCGGCCAGATCGAATTTTCCATGAAAGAGCTCATCGGAAATCCTGGCAAAATGATCGTATTTGACATGGACAATACCTTGTTGAAGGGCAGCTTTATTCATACGGCAGCCGAAAGATTTGGTTTCAAAAAGGAGTTGTCTGAAATCATTGCTCAGCATAAGAATGATTATGTCCGCACAAAAAAAATCGCCCAACTCCTGGAAGGCCGCAGCTTTGCTGAACTGATCAACGTAGTGGAATCCATCCCCCTGGTGGGCGATGCTGTTCATGTAATCAGGGAACTGCAGTTGCGGGGATATATCTGCGGTATCATCAGCGATAGTTACCAATGCATTACCAATCATGTAAAGAATTTATTGGGACTGGATTTTACGCTGGGCAATGAACTCGAATTCAAGAAAAGTGTAGCTACAGGAGAAGTAAAAGTGCCTTCACAATTCCTCAAGGCTGGGTTTAGCGTTTGCGATCATGATCAGTGCAAATCCAATATGCTCTTGTACATCCTTCAGCATTTTGGGATCAATGTCAACAATGCCATTGCAGTTGGTGATGGCGAAAATGATGTCTGCATGGTAAAAATTGCCGGGCGTGGGATTTCTTTTAACTCCACCAGCCAACGGATTGACCACATCGCTGACCACATTGTCAAAGATCAGTCGCTCAAGCCTGTGCTGGAGATCGCTCCGTGAGGGCGAATTCTTTGTCGCTTTTCAAAAGAAACAATAACTTAGAAGATTAATTACCCACATCATTTAAAATCATTATTAACATGGGCACTTCACGCAGAAAATTTTTAAAGACCAGCGCCTTAACGATGGCTGCCAGTACATTTTTATCAAAAGACATGTTTGCCGCATTCGCTGCAAAGGAAGAATACCTGGGCATTCAATTGTATTCCGTTCGTGCCGATATGGGCAAGGATGCACTTGGGACGCTGAAGGAATTGTCCAGGATCGGTTACAAATATGTGGAACATGCAAATTATGCTGACCGGAAGTTTTACAAATATTCGCCGATGGATTTTAAAAAAGTACTTGACGACAACGGGCTAAAGATGTATAGCGGTCACACCGTGATGGGAAGCAAGCATTGGGATGCGACTAAGAACGATTTTACAGATGCATGGAAATATACCGTTGAAGATGCAGCCACTGTGGGGCAGCGTTTCGTCATTAGCCCGTGGCTGGATGACAGTATGCGCAAGAACATGGATGATTTTAAGAAGTATATGGATGTGTTCAATAAAAGTGGTGAACTCTGTAAAAAATCCGGAATGAAATTCGGTTACCACAACCATGATTTTGAATTTACCACTATATTGGAAGGCAAGAAATTATTCGACCTGATCCTGGCGAACACGGATCCTTCCCTGGTGGCGCAGCAATTGGATATTGGTAACCTGTACAATGGAGGTGTTGTAGCCATTGATATTGTCAACCAAAATCCCGGAAGGTTTGAAATGATGCATGTTAAAGACGAAATCAAGAACAGTACTCCGGGAAGCAATGAGAAATACGAAAGCACGATCCTTGGCAAGGGCATAGTCAATACAAAAAATGTCATTGACACGGGCCGCAAGAATGGCACGACCTATTTTGTCATTGAACAGGAATCGTACCAGGGCATGAAGCCGCTGGATTGTGCAAAAGAGGATTATGAGATCATGAAGAAATGGAATTATTGATCGCGCTTACTATCCCTTTCTATACCTGCAGATCCCCGGAGCGATGATCCGGGGATTTTTGTTTTGTGGCTGAAGGCGAGTAGTGAGTGGCGAGTGACTAGTAGGAAATAGAAAGTAGAGAGTAGAAAATAGGAAGAGAGGAATCTCGCCAGCCTTTTCCTACTCTCTATTTTCTATTTCCTATTTTCTACTAGCCACTCACTACTCGCCTTCCGCCACTTGCCTAACTCGTGCTGATCATCTCCGCCGACTGTTCCTCAATGGCTTCTATGCTCGCCCGGTACCGTATTGCGCGGCTTCCGATGATCAGGATGGTAAAGCTCGTTAATGCGCAAAAGGCGATGACCCCGGTCATGGGAAGGGCAGTTTGGTTGTTCAGAAAACTCACGGTTGCTGAGATCAGCGCACCGATGCTCATTTGAATTCCTCCCATTAAAGCAGAGGCAGTACCTGCATGATGGGTGAACGGCGCCAGCGACAGGGCAGATGAGTTGGGAAAAGTAAATCCCTGGCAACACAAAAAAATGAAGATGAAAAAAATAGTGCTGAACAATTCAAGCCAGCCAAACAATGTGCCTGCAAAAAGCAGCAATCCGGTAATCGATTGACAAAGCAAGGCAACCCTGATGATCTGTTCACTCTTGTAGGTCTTCAAAAGAACACTGTTAAGCTGGCTCGCGCCGATCAGGCCCATGGCAATCAATGCGAAGATCCACCCATACTGCTTTTCGCTCACCCTGAATAATTGCATGAATACATAGGGCGAACCGGCAATATATGCATAAAGTCCCGCCGACGCCATTGACCCCGTAAACACATAAGTATAAAACTGCGGTTCTTTGAAAACAGCCATAAAATTGCGGGCGATGGGTTTGGGCCTGAGGGAATAATCGGGGTTGGGTTTTCGGGTTTCTGGCAACTTATAATGAACTGCCACGAGGATGAAGGCAGAAAGAACGGTGAGCGCCACAAATATGAATTGCCATCCAAGCGTAGCCGTTATATAACCCCCAAGTGTAGGGGCAATAATGGGAGAGACCCCAACCACGAGCATCAGCAAAGAAAAGATTTTGGCATTGTCTTTTACCGGAAACAAATCCCTGACCATCGCCCTGGATGCCACGATACCCACGCAGGCGCCCATCGCCTGTAAAAGGCGCAACAATATAAGCGCGTTGGCCGAGAAAGCCAGTGCGCAGCCCGCCGAGGCAATAAGGTATACGGTCAATCCATAATAAAGCGGTTTCTTCCTCCCGAACCGGTCCAATAAAGGCCCATACAGAAGCTGGCCAGCTGAAATCCCGATGAAAAAGCTGGACAAAGACAAGGTAACGTGTGCGACCGTAGTATGAAGATCGGCTGCAATGGCTGGAAATCCCGGCAGATACATGTCTATTGAAAACGGACCGATGGCCGATAAAAGACCGAGCAGTATTATGGTGAAGAAGTTGTTTTTATTTTGAACAGACACTTTTGTGTGTTGATTGGTTGATAAGTTGACTTGTTATTATCTTTATGGTCGCTGATAAAATTGGAAATATGGCGAAAATTAATTAATTTATCTGTCAACTACTCAACTTATCAACTAACCCAAATGCCCGTATTCAAAACAACTCTCTACACCACCTGCCTCATACTCGCTGTACATTTCATTTCAGACCAGGATAAAGGCGGCTGGGTTTCTTTATTTAACGGCAGGGATCTCGCGGGCTGGGATACTTATCTCGGTCCGGCCTTTGATGATCATGGGAATAAATTGAATGAACTGCCATCTGGGTTGAACAACGATCCCAAACATGTTTTTTCTGTGGTGGAGGATGGGGGAGAAAAAGTAATCAGGATCTCGGGCGAGCAGTTCGGTGGCATTTCAACATCGAAGGAATATGAAAATTATCATTTGCAGCTTCAGTTTAAATGGGGAAACCTTACCTGGGGACCGAAGAAAAATAAAAAGAAAGACAGTGGCCTGCTATATCATTGCGTAGGACCGCATGGTGCCGATTTTGGATTCTGGATGCGCTCACAGGAGTTCCAGATTGAAGAAACCAATTGCGGTGATTATTGGGGCGTGGCCGGTGGAATAGCAGATGTTCCAGCCATCAAAAAATCAGACAGTGAGTACGTTTATCAACCGGCAGGAGATTGGTACACATTCCAGGCGCATGGTAAAATTGGAAGACATTGCATCAAAGGATCAGATGCAGAAAAACCTGCGGGGGCCTGGAATACGCTGGACCTGTATGTTCACGGAGACACGAGCGTACACGTTATTAATGGCAAGCTGATGATGATTTTATACCGTTCCAGTCAGATGGACAATGAGCAGCGGATTCCGCTTACAAAAGGAAAACTCCAGATCCAATCTGAAGGAGCTGAAGTTTACTATAAGAATTTACGAATCAAACCGATTTCCTCAATTCCGGCCGGGTTGAAAAGTTGATTAATTGACTAGTTAAGAAAACAACCAGTCAACCTATCAACTATTCAACCAATCAACTTATCAACTAATACCTATAATGGTCTGCCTTAAACGGACCTGACTTCGGAATGCCGAGGTATTCACTCTGGACATCGGTCAATTCATCCAATACCACGCCGATCTTGGCAAGGTGCAGGCGGGCTACTTTTTCATCCAGATGTTTGGGCAACACAAATACTTTGTTCTCGTAATTCTTGTGATTGTTCCACAATTCGATTTGAGCCAGGGTTTGGTTGGTAAATGAATTGCTCATCACAAAACTTGGATGGCCAGTGGCGCATCCCAGGTTCACCAGGCGTCCTTCAGCAAGAATGATCACATCCTTTCCATCGATATTGTAAATATCTACCTGCGGTTTAACAGTATCCTTGGTTTGTCCGTACCGACTGTTCAACCAGGCCATGTCAATTTCGATATCGAAATGCCCGATATTACAAACGATGGCTTTATCTTTCAGCAACCTGAAATGTTTTTCGGTAATCAGGTCGCGGCACCCGGAAGCCGTGACAACAATATCAGCTTCTTTAACCGCATCGATCATTTTCTTTACTTCAAAACCATCCATAGCGGCCTGCAGTGCGCAGATCGGGTCAATTTCGGTCACGATCACGCGACAACCCGCACCCTGCAATGATTGAGCGGAACCTTTACCCACATCACCATATCCGCCCACGACGGCGATTTTTCCGGCCAGCATAACATCTGTAGCACGGCGAATGGCATCAACCAGGCTCTCTTTGCAGCCATACTTGTTGTCGAATTTCGATTTGGTCACAGAATCATTTACATTGATTGCAGGAACAGGCAATGTTCCCTTAACCACTCTTTCGTATAAACGATGAACACCAGTTGTTGTTTCTTCTGAAATGCCTTTCAGGTGCTGAACCAGTTCAGGATAAGTGTCCAGCACGATATTCGTAAGGTCACCGCCATCATCGAGGATCATGTTCAGCGGACGATCGGTGCTGCCAAAAAACAGGGTTTGTTCAATACACCAATCAGCCTCTTCGAGCGTCTGTCCCTTCCAGGCAAATACGCCGATGCCTGCTGCTGCAATGGCCGCTGCGGCATGATCCTGCGTGGAAAAAATATTACAGGAACTCCAGCGAACTTCCGCGCCGAGCTCAATCAGGGTCTCTATCAAAACGGCGGTTTGGATGGTCATGTGAAGGCATCCGGCAATGCGTGCACCCTTCAGTGGTTTAAGCTTGCCATATTCTGCGCGCAGCGCCATCAGTCCCGGCATTTCTGCTTCGGCCAGCCTGATTTCTTTGCGACCCCAGGCAGCGAGGCTCATGTCCTTCACTTTATGTGGAAGGTTAAGGTCAATGGTTGATTTTGTCGTGGTTGACATGATTTTTATTTTTTAATAGATGATTTGGAAAAGCATGGTTCAATTCAATCACAAATGTAGCGCGATAGAACAAAATATCAGTAAATTTAACAAATTTTAGAATAAAATGGATGTGATTCGTATTTTTAAAGAACAAATAAGCAATAAACCATGGAAAAACAACAGCAAACAGAATATTCCGCGGAACAGCCGGTCATGCTCGACGAAAAAGACCGGGCCATTTTAAGGCTGCTCCAGGAAAACGCCAAAGCCACGGTAAGGGAGATTGCAACCAAAGTTCATCTTAGTGCTACGCCTGTGCATGAACGCATCAAGCGGATGGAAGATACTGGAGTCATCAGCCAATACGCCGCCCTGGTAAATCCCTCGAAGGTAAAAAAGGGATTGATGGTTATATGTTATGTATCCCTGAAGGAACACAATAAGAAATCAGGATCAAAATTTGTCCGCACCATGCACGAACTCCAGGAAGTCGTCGAATGTTATAATATTTCGGGCGAATATGATTTCATGCTGAAGGTCGTGGTGGAAAATATGGATGCCTATTACGATTTCCATGTCAATAAACTGGGACAGGTGGAAAACCTGGGCCGCCTTCAAAGTACATTTGTTATGGGCGTGATCAAACATACGCAACCCCTGATCGATTAATTGGGATTTTGCTGTGGGTAATTTGTAAATTGCTCTTGTCCATCATTGGCTAATTCAAAAAAGCAAATCAATATGCATACCTACGATACCGTAACCGAGGCTGTTAATGGGCTAAAAAAAAGAGGATTTACCATCGACTTCAACCTTGAAGCTGACCACATCAGGTGTCCGGAAAGACAACTTAGCCTGTCGCCGTCTGAATTTGAAATTGCAGAAGTCTACCGCTTTGAAGGCAATAGTGATCCCGCAGACGAAGCCGTTGTTTATGCGATTGAATCGAAACACGGAGAAAAAGGAATCCTGGTGGATGGCTTCGGCGTCTCAGCAGATGCCGTCAGTGCAGAGATGATTGAAAAACTAAGCAGAAAACGCTGATGTTAATTCTTCTTGAACTGCCATGATACAAAACAACCTGCTGCTCGTCCTGGCATGCTATTCGTAGTGTCCATGCTGTCCATGCTGTCCATGCTCAGCGCCCTTGTCGCTTCACAATTCCTGCGACTACTTTATCGATGGACAGGGTGACCGTTTCTTCCGAAAAAGCATCCCATGGAATAAACCGAAAAGTCTCGGTTTCACCGGTCGCCTTATAAACTGTCATTTCCCGCTCATCAAAATCAAAAGGCTTTTGACGAAGCGGCGCTTTGATCGGTTCAAGCGCATGTGCTGCATAATAAATTGAAATGATCTGATGCTCGGGATTGAAGGCGGACATTTGGAAAAAATCCGTTGTGTAAAGATGATCCCCGATGCGCACGTCAAGGTCCATTTCTTCTCTGAATTCTCTTTTCAGACAGTCCCTCGTTCCTTCGCCGAATTCCAGTCCGCCTCCCGGGAATTTGGTATAATAATTTCCGCTCATCACTCACCAGCACCTGTTTGTTTTCGTCCAGCAATATTCCGTAAACGCGAATGTTGAACATATTTGAGTTGATCAATTTTAGCCATTTTTTTGCCTATCTTGTCCAGACAGCCGTGAGCCTATTGCTCCCATTGCCGAACACAGATTTTCATTGATTTACGAAATTGTGCGATCTTGTCATGTCACTGCCAAACAGACACTGAATACGCATAGAACGCACAGAGAACGCAGAGAGAACGCAGACCAAACGCAGGCAAACCCCGAAACTTCTCTGCGTTTTTCCTCTTTTTGCTGCCTGACAGCTTATCGGATGGCCCATACGGATTGATAACAACCAATCAATCGGTCAACTACCCAGCATAAGGTGGCCTTCAAAGACGAGCTCAGCTGGTCCGCAGAGCCAGATATTCTCAAACGCACCATTTACGCGATCATATTCCACCACCAGTTTTCCGCCCTTGGTGATCACCTTTACATCATTGTACCCGACATCATTGTGATAACACACCAAAGCGCAGGCTACAACGCCGGTACCGCAGGAAAGCGTTTCGTCTTCCACGCCACGCTCGTATGTGCGTACAATAATTTCGTCCTCCTTTTTTTGTTCTACAAAATTTACATTGATACCTTCCTTTGCGAAGGCTGAACTGTAGCGGATATCCATTCCCTTTTGCACAACATCATAGTCCATCACGTCGCCCACGATTTTTACATAATGGGGAGATCCGGTGTCAAGAATAAAATCTCCGTGTTCATCCTGAACGGATTTCACATCCTGCATTTTCAAACTGACAGTACCGTCATCATCAATCTCAGCAACATGATCGCCATCCACTGCCCTGAAAAAGTACTGATCATGACGGATGCCCAGATGGTAAGCAAATTTCACCATGCAACGGCCCCCGTTGCCGCACATGCTGCTTTCCCGACCATCTGAATTATAATATTTCATTTCAAAATCGTAATCCAGTTTTGAATTCAGCAGCATCAGACCGTCTGCCCCGATCCCAAATTTTCTGTCGCATAGCGCCTGAACCTGGTCCTGTGTAAGGGAAGAATAAATCCAGTTGCGGTTGTCCAGGATGATGAAGTCGTTTCCTGTGCCCTGGTATTTGTAGAAGTGTATTTTCATAGTTAAAAGAAAATAGACAATAGAAAATAGGTATTATTTTAAAATTTGAATCATTTTACTTAACATTTTAAAAACAGATTCCAGTTTATTTTCAAGATCCGGGATTCGATCCTTTTGCAAATATCCTAATCTCAGCCCAATTTCAATCTGAGTATCAATTTCTACCAGCGACGCCCTCGAAATCTCATAAAATCTTTTTTCTCCATCCTGGAACTTCGGGAAGATCCCTCTGCAATATTACTACATACAGAAATAGCAGCTCGCTTTAGTTGCGAAGCTAAAATAAATTGTTCTTCTCTGGGAAATGTCTGGGTAAGCAGGTACACGTTTTTTACCAGTTCAATCGACATGCCGTACACCTTTAGCTGTTTGTGGGCGAGATTTAACATCTTAAAAAGTTTTACTGTTAATCGAGCCCACCTTCTAAATCCTGTTTTCTATTCTCTACTCTCTATTCTCTATTTTCCCAGGCCACTCGCCACTTACCACTAGCCTAACTTATCCAGCACTTCAACGATCAACCGCTCAACCGCAGCCTCACTATTCCTGGAAAACTCCTTTCTAATTCTATTCGCAACGATCACGCTGAGACTTAAACAATGATGACCGAAAAGTTTGCTTAATCCATAAATGCCGGCTGTTTCCATTTCAAAATTGGTAACGCGGTGCTGGCCGAAACGGAAATGGGTGAGGCGGTTGATGAGATCGGGATGGCTGAGGCCAAGGCGCAGGACTCTTCCCTGAGGGCCATAAAATCCCGGGCAGGTGACTGTTATGCCCTGGTAAAAACCGGCTACGAAATATTTTATGAGGGATGCACTCGCTCCGCTGATATACGGATGGGAGAGACGTTGGTGCAGTTGTGTCTGCGTAACAAAAGATTGGATCAGTTGTTTTTCTTCATCGTTTTGTTCATGACGGTAAAAATTAAGGAGATTATCTATGCCGAGACCGTGAGTAGACGCAACAAATCCATCCACAGGAACATCTTCCTGCAAGGATCCCGAAGTTCCGATCCGGATGATGTCGAGTGCAACCAGATTGTTTTTAATTGTGCGGGTTTCAAAATCAATATTGGCCAGGGCATCCAGTTCGTTCAGCACGATGTCGATATTGTCTGTGCCAATGCCTGTGGAGACAACAGAAATCCTTTTTTCTCCGATCCTGCCGGTATGCGAAACAAATTCGCGATGTTGTGATTTGGATTCGATCGCATCGAAATGTTTACTAACATGGCCCACCCTGTCTGGATCGCCAACGGTAATAATTGTCCCGGCTAATTCTTCTGGTCGCAGGTCCAGGTGATAGATCGCTCCCCGCTTATTTAGGATGAGTTCGCTTTCCGGAATGCGCTGCATACGTTAAGGCTATTTAGGCAAATTAGTCCGAATATACTACTTTTGCGACTCGTGAATGGTTCCGTGGCCGAGCGGTTAGGCAGAGCTCTGCAAAAGCTTCTACAGCAGTTCGAATCTGCTCGGAACCTCTAGTAAATAACCAACCGGTTTAGTGCCTGTTGGTTATTTTTTTACATTTTATTATACCTTCACGGAAATGAAATATTCGAGTTCCATTGGCATTGTCGCCGCGCTGTTGTTGATCCTCGCCTGCTTCCTGCCATGGGCATATTATCCCGATATTGACAAGATCTTTACCGGTTTTTTTTCAGAAAAAAACACTTATGGCAAACCAGGTAAATTCCTGGTATTTTTTGCTATCATAACCATTATTTTTTTCCTGGTTCCCAAAGTATGGGCCAAACGATCCAACCTGATCATCTCAACAATACTCGTTTCGTTCAGCATAAAATCATATATGCTGTTCACGAATTGCTATCACGGCATCTGCCCCGAAAAAAAGTTTGGTATTTATTTGATGCTGGTCGCGCCCTTCATTATTGTAGTGGCGTCGTTGATTCCGTATGTAAATTCAGAGAATAGAAAATAGAGAGTAGAGAGTAGAGAATAGGGGGTAGGAACGCACTTACTATTCTATTTCCTATTTTCTACTCTCTATTCTCTATTCTCTACCCTCTTTGTATCAATCGGGCAATTCCAAACGCGCATCCTGCAGCAATAGCACCGATGATCATGACACGCAGCGCGCCGGCCAAGGGGTTGACGCCTGTTAGTTTACTTTTGAAATAGCCAAAAACAAAAAGGCAGACCAGGGTGATGACCGCAGATATTCTGAGTCCTGAAATGCCTTCCTGGACGAAAAAATAAGGGCTCAGTGGAATAAGTCCTCCGACTACATAGGAGGCCCCGATATTAAAAGCGCTCCGGGTGGCGCGCTTTGGATTGGGTTTGTCCAGACCCAACTCGTATTTCATCATTAAATTTACCCATCGGTCCTTGTCCTTCGATACCTCCTCAACGGCCATATTCTGCATTTCCTCACTTAGACCTAAACTCGAGAAAAACTCTTTTGTTTCTTGCTTTTCAATATCTGGCAGGTGTTCGACTTCGTCATACTCTCTTTTAAGCTCTGATTCGTAATGATCCACTTCGGTTTTCCCGGCCAGATAGCCTCCCAGCCCCATCGCAATGGAACCCGCCGCAATTTCCGCAAGTCCTGCGATGATGATCAGGTTGGTGCTTTGCACCGCGCCGCTTAATCCGGCCGCGAGCGCAAAGGGAACAGTCAGCCCATCAGACATGCCGATCACAATATCCCTTAGGATCTCGGAGCTTTGCATGTGGTTTTCCTGGTGATGCAGGTGAAGTTCTGGCATGTTGAGTCATTGAGGAAGACTAAAAATACTCTTTTTAATGATCTCGACGCAGTCCAAGATTTGTTGCTGCGTGATCAATAAAGGCGGAGCAAACCTGATCTTGTCGCCATGCGTGGGTTTGGCGAGCAGGCCATTGTCTTTCAACGCCAGGCAAAGTTCCCAGGCAGCCTCCTGATCAGGGTGATCAATGACGATCGCGTTCAGTAACCCCTTACCACGCACAATTTTTAGCAGGGGAGATTTGATCCTTTCCAGTTCGGTCCGCAGTAATTCGCCCTGTATTGCCGCATTGGCTGCCATATTTTCTTCTTTTAAAAGCGTGAGCGCCGTAATGGCCAGTTTGCAGGCCAGTGGATTGCCTCCATAGGTTGAACCATGTTCACCCGGCTGGATCGCAAGCATGATTTCGTCATCGGCCAGCACTGCGCTCACCGGCACCATTCCCCCGCTCAGCGCCTTGCCCAGGATCAGGATATCCGGACGAACATTTTCGTGGTCACAGGCAAGCATTTTCCCTGTGCGGCAGAGGCCGGTTTGTATTTCGTCGGCAATGAACAATACTTTCGCATCCTCACAATAGGCCTTGGCCTTTGACAGGTAACCCTCATCCGGAACGACCACGCCTGCCTCACCCTGGATCGGCTCTACCAAAAAACCCGCGGTATGCTTGTCGCGCAAAGCATTTGCCAATGCATCGAGGTCATTGTAAGGAATGATCTCAAACCCTGGCATAAAAGGCCCAAAGTTTTTGTAAGAAGATGGATCGCTGCTGAAGGAGATCACGGTGCTGGTTCTTCCATGAAAGTTCCCGGCACAGACAATGATCCTTGCCCTGTTTTCCTCGATTCCTTTGACCTGGTAACCCCAACGCCGGCAGAGCTTGATGGCAGTTTCTACCGCTTCCACTCC
>Ga0193728_1000025_pt1 | contig 58348 bp, 50 predicted proteins | sample U1c1metaG_FD_143037 | JGI IMG/M metagenome (GOLD analysis project Ga0193728, IMG submission 143037) | Soil microbial communities from a riparian zone of the East river system, Colorado, United States - U1c1 | ecosystem: Environmental > Terrestrial > Soil > Riparian zone | place: USA: East River... | reverse complement strand
TGAGCTTTGCAGAGATGCTGCATCAAATTGGATCCATCCCGCTTCCTCCTTATATTAAAAGAAAAGCTGAAGCATCAGATGCAGAAAGATATCAAACCATTTATGCAGCAGCGGAAGGGTCTGTTGCTGCACCGACGGCAGGTCTGCATTTTACGGATCAGCTCTTTAAGCAAATGTCCTTAAAAAAAATCCAACTGGAGTTTGTAACGTTGCATGTGGGTGCGGGAACTTTTCAGCCCGTAAAATCTGCAAAGATAGAAGGGCACGAAATGCATGCGGAGTTCATCGAGGTAAACAGGTCAACGGTTGAGAGGTTGATGAAAGCCTTGCCTGCTCCTATTATCCCGGTTGGTACCACTTCCTTGCGAACACTCGAAAGTTTATATTGGATGGGCCTGAAGATCATAAAAAATCCCGACAGCACGAGGGAAGACTTATCCATTCAACAATGGGAGGCATATGAATCCGATGCCGGGGACATATCTGCCCATGCATCGCTGGCGGCTTTAATTGGCTGGATGGATAAAAACAAAACGGACAACTTAATTTCGAAGACAAGGCTCCTGATCGCTCCTGGTTATCAATGGAAAATAGTTCATGCGCTGATTACCAATTTTCACCAGCCGCAATCTACTTTGTTGCTGCTGGTCGCCGCCTTACTCGGGGAAGAGTGGAAGGCTGTTTATGATTATGCCCTGAAAAATGAATTTCGCTTTCTAAGTTACGGCGATGGATGCCTGCTGTTTGGGAAATCAGACCCCAACTCACCATTTACCTAGCTCCTATTCCTGATCGGAAACTCCATGGTAAACGCCGTTCCTTTCCCAATCGTGCTTTCGACCTTGATCTTTCCGTGGTGTGCGTCTACCACGGTTTTCACATAACTTAATCCCAGCCCAAAACCCTTTACATTGTGGATATTGCCTGTATGGGCGCGATAAAATTTCTCGAAGATCCGGCGTTGTGTTTCCTTATTCATGCCAATGCCATTGTCTTCAATACGAATGATCAGGCCCCTGGGGCTGTTATGCGTGGTGATTTTGATGACTAAGCGATCCCTGGAATATTTTACAGCATTGTCAATCAGGTTGCTGATCAGGTTAGTGAAATGTACTTCATCGGCCTGGAGCAAATCGTTGCCGGCATTTAATAACAATTCTGATTTCCCCTGTTTCTCCTGGAGCTGCAATTGAAAATTCTCCATCGAATCCTGAATGACTTTATGCACATGGATGGGCTGCAGATTCAATTGCAATTCCTGCCTGTCTGACAACGCAGCCTGCAAAATAATCTCCACCTGTTTGTTCATCCGTTTGTTTTCTTCCTTGATGATGCCGCTGAAATACGCCGATCTCGTTTTGTCATTGGCGACTTTCTCATTTCTTAGTGCGTCCACTGCCAGCGAAATGGTGGCCAGGGGCGTCTTGAATTCATGGGTCATATTGTTGATGAAATCATTTTTGATCTCACTCAGTTTTTTCTGCCTCACGAGGGTGCTGACGGTGACATAAAATGCGGCAATGATGATGAGTGTAAAAAGGATCACCCCCATGATCTTGATCCTCATTTCTTTCATCACCACGTCCTTGAAACCGGGCACTACGACAGTCAGTGTTTCCATCGGCACCAGCCCCTCCAGGTCGCTTCCGCTCGGTACGAGCAGGGGCATGAAAGTGGACAGGTTATGAACCGTATCTTGAAATGCCTTTAAAAAACTAGAAGACCTTATTTCAGCATTTATTGCGAGCTGGCTCGATCCACTGGTTTCTGAACTGAGACAGAATTCAAAACGCGTATCCCTCAGCCCGCGAATGTTCAGGGCGGTCTTCAGTTTATTGGCAATTTGGTCCGAAGTAAACTGGTCCACGAGCGTCGGCGTTTTCATGAATTCCTTCATGAACTGCTCTGTCGGGCGCCAATTGAACCCAGGTTTGGTGAGGTAAGCGGGCTTGGATGTAATGGATTCTTTGTAAGCGATCAATTCGAGGCCCACATCATGCGTGGCATCTACCAGCTTGTGGTTGAGCTCCTCCTGTTTATTTTCCACCATGGTCAATATCCAGTTCCACTGGATGTAAATGATTCCAATAAGCGATAAACTGATCAGGATGAAAATAATAGGAAAGTTCTTTTTCAATGATTGTTTTATTTAACAAACAGAAAAATCAGCAGGCTTTTTTATCTGTTAATCAAACGAACTGCAAATTTATACATTGGTACAAGGTTAAAAGGCTTTCCCTTAAGGCGGAGAAGGCCTTTTAACTAAGGTTTCACAAAGAAAAGGGATTTCAGGATAAGACCTGTGAGGTTTTCAAAAACCTGGCAGGTCTTCCAGTATTTTCATCCGGATTAACTAATTTAGACTATATGGAAAATCCTGGTCCAGGCATATTGCTGATTGCCGATCCATTTCTGAAGGATCCCAATTTCATGCGTACAGTCGTGATCCTTTGCGATCACCAGGAGGAAGGTAGTTTTGGATTCGTTCTGAATAAGCATTACGACTATACGCTCAATGAACTCGTGCACGGCCTGGATGATCTGTCGATCCCTGTTTTTTACGGAGGTCCGGTTCAGATGGATACGATTCATTTCCTCCATCAATACCCTGAGAAAATACCCGGCGGATATGAAATTACAGATGGCGTGTATTGGGGTGGTGATTTTGAAGCGACCATCGGCCTTATTCGTTCCGGGGACATCAACATGAACAAGATCAGGTTCTTTATTGGTTATTCGGGGTGGGGCAGCGGCCAGCTCGACGACGAACTGAAAGAAAAGTCATGGCTATCGGCCAAGGCTAACCGAAAATTGATCTTCCACAAGGAATCCGGTGGTCTATGGAAAGAAGCCCTGCGCTATCTCGGGGGCGACTACGAGATGATGGCCAATTTCCCCATCGATCCGCAGTTGAATTGATGATGATTTATTTGCCTTCTACTGGCACGGCGCCCTCTACCAGCACGGTAACATTGTTTGCGATCACTTCAACAAAACCACTTTGAATATCAAAAAAAGCGAGGGAATTGGCTTTGTTCTTTAATATTTTGATGCGCCCGGCCTTTAACGCGCTGATCAGCGGAGCGTGTTTGTCCAATACCTCGAAAAGGCCGGTCACACCTGGCAGCTGAACGCCGTAGACATCGTCACTGAATATTTTTTTCTCCGGGGTTAATATTTCGAGGTTCATATCGAAGGTTAAAAAATATTATTGCTGCGCCTGGGCCATTAGTTTCTTGCCCTTTTCCATCGCATCATCAATGCTACCCACCAGGTTAAATGCAGCTTCGGGATATTCATCCACTTCTCCATCCATGATCATATTGAATCCGCGGATCGTTTCTTCAATCGGAACCAATACGCCTTTCAGGCCGGTAAATGCTTCTGCAACGTGGAAAGGCTGCGACAGGAATCTTTGCACCTTACGCGCCCTGGATACGGTTTGTTTGTCCTCATCGCTTAGCTCATCCAAACCAAGGATTGCAATAATGTCCTGAAGTTCTTTATATCGTTGTAAGATCAGTTTCACGCGGTTGGCGCAATTGTAATGTGCATCACCAACAATCTGGGGAGTAAGGATCCTCGAAGTCGAATCCAGCGGGTTAACCGCCGGGTAGATCCCAAGGTCAGCGATCTTTCGATCCAGTACCGTAGTGGCATCCAGATGCGCAAAAGTCGTCGCCGGCGCAGGATCGGTAAGGTCATCCGCCGGGACATATACCGCCTGGACGGAAGTGATTGAACCATTTTTGGTAGAAGTAATTCTTTCCTGCATCAGTCCCATTTCTGTTGCGAGGGTTGGCTGGTAGCCCACTGCCGAAGGCATGCGGCCCAGGAGGGCTGACACTTCAGAACCTGCCTGTGTGAAGCGGAAAATATTATCGACAAAGAACAGGATGTCGCGGCCCTGGCCCTTACCATCTCCGTCACGGTAATATTCTGCAATGGTTAATCCGCTCAGCGCGACGCGGGCGCGGGCTCCCGGGGGCTCGTTCATTTGTCCGAATACAAAAGTGGCTTTGGATTCAGCGAGTTCCTTCATATCCACTTTGCTCAGGTCCCATCCCCCGTTTTCCATACTGTGCTTAAATTCATCGCCATATTTCATGATGCCCGCTTCGATCATTTCACGCATCAGGTCATTTCCTTCACGGGTCCGTTCGCCTACGCCCGCAAATACGGATACGCCCGCATAAGATTTGGCAATATTGTTAATCAATTCCTGGATCAATACGGTTTTGCCTACACCCGCTCCACCGAACAAACCGATCTTTCCGCCCTTTGCATAAGGCTCGATCAGGTCGATGACTTTAATACCGGTAAACAAGATTTCCTGGGTAACACTCAGGTTCTCAAAAGCGGGCGGTTTGCTATGTATCGGGCGGGCATTGACTTTGGACACAGGCGGTAAACCATCGATGGGGTCCCCGGTTACATTAAACAGGCGTCCCTTGATGGCTTCCCCAACGGGCATCGCGATGGCCAGTCCCGTGTCAACGACTTCCAAACCCCTGGTCAGACCTTCAGTACCATCCATAGCAATACAGCGAACGCTGTCCTGACCAAGGTGCTGTTGCACTTCCAATACCAGCGTATCTCCCCCGGGTTTTTTCAGTTCCAATGCATTATAAATTTCGGGGAGCTTTCCTTCAAACTGAACGTCAACAACGGCACCAATGATCTGCTTTATCTTCCCGGGTTTTGGCATATGATCAATTATTAAAATGTGAACAGGTAAAATCGGCTGCAAAGGTAAGGGAGGTGGCTCAAATATTGAAACTCATTTCCAAAAAACAATCGTTTCATAAAAGCCGGCCCTGGTTGATTCCGACCCGTTGCCAGCCGTCAATAACCTGCTAAACAGCCGCCTGGCCGGGTTTTGAGAATTTTTCAATATTCAATCAGCCTAATTCTATTAGGTTTGTAAGAAAAAACCCATGTGGCTCCACGAAGTTTCGGGTGATGCCGATGCCAATGATTTTATCCGGGTCAGTGTGGACCTGAACAAAAATAATCCGGACTATATCCGCCCCCTGGATCATGAAATAAAAGAAGTGTTTGATGCTAAAAAGAATAAGGCCTTCCGGCATGGGGAATGCATCCGCTGGGTGTTGAAAAATGAAGACGGGAAGGGAATCGGCCGAATTGCGGCCTTTGTCAACAATCGGTATAAGACCAAGGGGGATGAGGGACCGGTGGGCGGGATCGGGTTTTTTGACTGTATCAATGACCAGCAATCGGCCGATATGCTCTTCGACGTGGCGAAACACTGGCTATTGCAAAAAGGCATGATTGCGATGGACGGCCCCATCAATTTTGGTGAAAGGGATAAATGGTGGGGATTGGTCACCGGCGGATGCCAGCAGCCCTTATACGGCATGAATTTTAACCCACCTTATTATAAAGAACTGTTCGAGAACTACGGTTTTAGCGTTTTTTTTAACCAGATCTGTTTCGGCATGGCCTTTAAAAAAGAGCTCTCACCCAAGCTGAAAAGCCGCCATGCGATATTGGAAAAGGATCCTTCGCTGAAGGTCATGACCATCAAAAAATCAGCCCTGTTGAAGTTTGCAAAGGATTTTACGACTGTTTACAATAAAGCTTATGCCGGTCATGGCGGGTTGAAAGAGCTGAAACAGGAACAGGTCAACATCCTGTTCCGGACGATGAAACCCGTCATGGACGAAAGGATCATTTGGTTTGCCTATCACCTTGATGACCCGATCGCGATTTTTGTCAATCTCCCGGATCTGAATCAATGGTTTAAGGACCTGAATGGAAAATTCGACCTCTTCCATAAATTGAAATTCCTTTGGATCAAGAGAACAAGGCCCAATAAAAAATTTGTTGGAATTGTTTTTGCGATCGTTCCGGAATGGCAGGGCAGGGGAATTGACGCATTTATCGTGGGTGAGGCGAGAAAAACTGCCATTACCCTTCCCTATAAGGAATATGAAATGCAGTGGGTGGGTGATTTCAATCCCAAAATGATCAATGTCGCCGAAGGATTGGGAGATGTATTCCGCACGCGGACACTCAGTACCTACCGTTATTTATTCGACAGAACAAAGGAATTTAAGAGACACCCTATTTTACATTAAATTGCACCCTATAAATGTAAAATGTAAAATATAAAACAAAGAATGTAAGGGGGCTTGACGTTTTTACATTCCTTACTTTTTCTTGACTACTTTTACATTTTATATTTTGCATTTTAGATTTTACATTTCCCATGGACCGGTTTATCGTTTCAGCCAGAAAATACAGGCCACAGAATTTTTCGACCGTTGTAGGACAGGCGCATATCACGACCACATTGATCAACGCCATCAAGAACAACCAGCTTGCGCATGCTTTCCTGTTCTGCGGCCCCAGGGGCGTGGGAAAAACGACATGTGCCAGGATTTTAGGCAAGACCATTAATTGTGAAAACAGGACGGCTGATGGCGAAGCATGCAACCAGTGCATTTCCTGCATCTCTTTCAATGAAGGCACTTCGATGAACATCCATGAACTGGATGCGGCCAGTAACAATTCAGTGGATGACATCAGGACCCTGGTTGAACAGGTAAGGTTTGCGCCGCAGGCTGGCAAATATAAAGTGTATATTATCGATGAAGTGCACATGCTGAGTTCCTCCGCCTTCAACGCATTTCTGAAGACCCTCGAAGAGCCACCACCTTACGCCATCTTTATTTTGGCCACTACGGAGAAATACAAAATTCTGCCAACCATTTTAAGTCGTTGCCAGATATTTGATTTTAAGCGGATCACAACCCACGATACAGTAGAACATTTGCAGGAGATCTGCGATAAGGAACACATCAAGGCGGATAAGGCTTCCCTACAGGTCATCGCACAAAAAAGCGAAGGTTGCATGCGCGATGCGCTGAGCATCCTCGATAAGATCGTGAGCTTCACCAATGGCCAGGTAAACTACCAGAACAGCCTCGAACACCTCAACATCCTCGACGAAGACTATTATTTCAAACTGATCGACGCCATGCAGCAGGAACAATTGGCTGAAGCGATGGTGCTGTACGATGGCATCAACCGCAAGGGGTTTGAAGGAGACCTTGTACTCAATGGTTTTGCAGAATTTATCAGGAACCTGTTGGTCTGCAAAGATGAAAAAGCAGGGCACTTGCTGGAGGTGGTAGAAAATTTCAGGGATAGATATATCGAACTGGCCAAAAAGATGAACCCTTCATACCTGATCAGTGCATTGAATGTGTTGAACGAATCCGAGATCAATTATAAAGCCGCCCGTAACAAACGCCTGCACGTTGAACTTGCACTGATCAAGCTTTGCTATTTGCAGCAGGCCATTGAATGGGTTAGCCAGGGTGACCAGGTTTCATCCAAAAAAAAGCTCACTGAGACGGCGAAGCCCATTGCTTTCAGGAATATCCAGCCTATGGAGCTGCGCAAGCCGGCAAAACAAATGCCGAACACAAAAACAGCCAACGGTAAGTCCGACGATGACGCGAGGTTGATCGTTGACTATCGCTCTGCAAAACCTGCATCCAAAAACGATGCGGTCATTGCGGAAACAGCGCCCGGGAATCCGGCGCCTGTCGCAGACGTAGTGCCGACCCTCGGCGCCTTGTCTAAGATCCGGCAGCAGTTTGTAAATCGTCAAAGCAATGAGGCCAATACGTTCAAGCCTCTGACACATGAATCCCTCCAAAAGGCCTGGCATCAATACACACAAAAGCTGCGCGACAGCAAGCATTCGGCCACCCAGAGTTTTCAGCGCTCGGCATTGAATATTACGGGACCCGACCAATTTGAAGTGATCACCAACAACAACCTGGAACAAAAATTCATTGAACAGGAAAAAAGGAACCTGTCGGATTACCTGCAACAGGAATTCAACAATAAAGCTGTTTCTTTTGTCGTCAGCATCCGGGAAAACCAGCCCGATGAATTGCCGGCCGAAAGACAGCTCAACAAAAGAGAACAATACCAGCAAATGATTGAGCAATATCCATATATCAAAGAGCTTAGAGAAAGGCTAAAGCTCGAATTGGACTATTAAAGGTCAAAGAGTCATAAAATCTTTTTAAATCTGGTTAAATTAACCTCCTCAATTTTGCCAATTTCCTGTTTAGCGGGAAATTTGTCATTCCACATATGCCCGATCAATCTACAAACCAGGTTTTTCAAACCAATTCTGCTTCAAGATGGCAAAGGTTTAAATGGAGCAGCAGGCTGCTGATGTTATTTGTCATTTTTGGGATTGTGATCGTTGTGGTCACGCTGTCGAGGGTATACACCCCCAACCTGCCCAATATGATCAGTGCGCAGGAAAAACAGGTGATGCTCGACAGTACCAGCAGTTGGCTGTTCAGCAAGAGCAAGATCGGCAGACAGTATGGCGGCTTCAGAAAATACATCACCGAAAAGGAAGCTTATAAGGCCGGCGCCTATCCCATTCCGAAAAGGTTCAGAAAGAGAAATGGCGTCATCGTGCAGGCCGATCCCAATTTCTATTCCTTCAAAAAATTCCCTGCGGGCGTCCGCGCGGCTTTTTATGTGACCTGGGATCCAAGGTCCTTTGCTTCCTTAGAGCAAAACATCAGTCGGCTCAATATGGTGATCCCGGAATGGTTGTTCCTGAATCCCGGTCCTGATACCCTGGTGAACAGGATGGATGCGAAAGCACTTGACATCATGATCAAATCGGGGGTCAAAGTGCTGCCGCTCCTCACCAATTTTGATAAGGGATCTTTTCGGGGTGACGTTGTGCACCGCATACTGAATGATCCTGCGAAAAGAGAACGGTTGCTGAGCGATATTATCGCCATGCTGGAAAAAAATAAATTGGATGGCATCAATATTGACTTTGAAGAACTGCAGGAAAAGAAAAATGAAACCCTGGTGCTTTTTCAAAAAGAGTTGTATGAAAGATTGCACGCCAGGGGATTGCTGGTTACCCAGGAAGTGATGCCATTCAATGCAGACTACAACTTTTCGGAGCTGTCCAAATACAATGACTATGTCTTCGTAATGGCTTATGATCAATCATCGGAATCCACTTCACCAGGACCCATCGCTCACCAGAAATGGATTGAAGGCGCAATTGACCAGGCAGCAAAAAAAATTCCTGCCCATAAAATAATCCTCGATATTCCTGGCTTTGGCTACGACTGGAAGATGAACGAAAAAGGGAAGGTCGTTTCCGCTGTTCCGATAGCCTATACGGAAGCGCTGCTCACTGCCAGGACTTATATTGGGAATGGCAAGATTGATTTCGACAATGATTCCTACAACCTGCACTTCACCTATGATGACGACGACGGCGAAGAGCACCAGGTACATTTTACGGATGCTGCTACTGCATTTAATTCCATGCGCTTTGCTTCTGAATACGGCCTGGGCGGCATTTCGCTTTGGTATATAGGAAAGGAAGACGCAAGACTTTGGGAATTTTATGATCATGACATGCGCAAGGACAGCATCAGGAATTTTGATTTCAAAATATTCTCAACCTCAAAGGCCATCGGATCCGACGAAACCCCCTCCTATTCCGGAGAGGGTGAAGTGCTTGATGTGCTGAGTGGTCCAACCAGCGGCAAGATCACGCCCGAAATCGATTCGAGTGAAATGCTGATCAGTGAGGAAACTTATGATAGTTTGCCAACCAAATGGATTGCGCATAAATACGGAACCAAAGACAAAAAAAAACTGGTACTCACTTTTGATGATGGTCCGGATCCCTTGTACACCCCGCAGATCCTGGATATTCTAAGCAGGGAACATGTTCCGGCCACTTTCTTCCTGGTAGGCATAAACGCAGAAAATAATATCCCCATCGTCAAACGCATTTATCGCGAAGGGCACGAAATCGGCAACCACACGTTCACACATCCCAACATAGCCAAAGTGAGCACGAAACGCGCCATCCTGGAAATGGAAGCCACGCGGCTGCTCATCGAATGCATTACCGGTCACTCGACGGTTATGTTCCGTGCACCGTTCAACGCCGACTTCGAACCGCAAAAGGCGGAAGAGCTGATCCCCGTTGCACTTGCCCGGAAAAAAAATTATCTCGACATCGGCGAATCCATCGACCCGCTGGATTGGGAGCCAGGCACTCCTGCAGATTCGATTGTGGCGCGCGTCATCCGGCGAAAGCAGGATATGACCAACCTGGATCTCGGCGGCAACATCATTTTACTTCATGATGCTGGAGGCGACAGCAGGGCAGCCACCGTAGCAGCGCTACCAGAGATCATCCACTATTTCAAAGGAAAAGGATATACTTTCACTACCGTCGCAGACCTGCTGGGCAAGAAAAAAGATGACCTCATGCCACCTGTGCCAAAAGGAAGCGGATATTATCTTTTGCAACTCAACTATTATATGGCCATGGCGGCCTACCTCGGAAGCCATATTATGGTATCTCTGTTTATCCTGTTCATCATCCTGTCCGTCGCCAGGATCATTTTTTTGGCCGTTATTGCGACCAAGGAATATGTAAAAGAAAAAAAGCTTTCGCAACAACCCTACTGGATCAACAACGATCGCCCAACCCCATTGGTGAGCGTAATTGTTCCGGCATACAACGAAGAGGTGAATATAGTGAGTTCTCTTGCCAACCTGCTTCGGACGGATTACCCGAATTTTGAAATCATTTTTGTTGATGACGGAAGCAAGGACGACACGTTTAGAAAAGTAAACGATGCTTATTTGCAGCATCCAAAAATAAAAGTACACAGCAAACCTAATGGTGGCAAGGCCTCAGCCCTGAACTTTGGGATCCAGCATTCGGAAGCGGCATATGTCGTTTGCATTGACGCCGACACCAAGCTGCTTCCCGACGCAGTCTCCAAATTAATGATGCATTTTTTTGATTCGTATGGTGCAGACAAGAAGGAAATCGGCGCTGTTGCCGGCAATGTAAAAGTCGGCAACCGCGTGAACACGCTCACCCGCTGGCAGGCCATTGAATATGTGAGCAGCCAGAATTTCGACCGCAAAGCCTTTGCCTACCTGAATGCCATTACGGTCGTCCCGGGTGCTATCGGAGCATTCCGGAAAAAAGCCATCGAAGATGCGGGTGGCTTTACCACGGATACGCTGGCTGAAGACTGTGACCTCACCATACGCATTCTTCGCTGCGGTTACTCGATTGAAAATGAATCTTTAGCCATTGCCATGACAGAAGCGCCTGAAACGCTCAGGATGTTTTTCAAGCAACGCTTCCGGTGGAGCTTCGGGGTGATGCAGACATTCTGGAAAAACCGCGACCTGTTATTCAACTGGAAGTATCAACGGCTGGGCTGGATCGCGATGCCGAATATTCTCATCTTTCAATACATCATCCCCTCCATTATACCCCTGGCAGATTTCTTTATGCTGGTTGGATTGCTGACCGGGAACTATGCCAAAATCGGGTTCTATTATCTGCTCTTTATGTTAGTTGATGTAGCGGTGGCTTTGCTGGCGTATAGTTTTGAAAAAGAAAAAAAATCCGTTCTTATTTGGTTGATTCCCCAACGCCTCGTCTGGCGCTGGCTGATGTGGTGGGTCTTATTCAAATCATTCCGCCGGGCCATTAAAGGAGAACTCCAGCATTGGGGTGTGCTGAAGCGCACAGGAAACGTAAAAGAGATCATGTCTCCCGCAAGGGCCTGATCTGATGTGCAAATTTACCGATGTGCGAATATGCGAATTAATCAGAATTCGCACATTTGTATTAATTTCGTCTTCGTTTCAAATACAATTATATGGCTGAAGTTATTTTGATGCCCCGATTGAGTGATACCATGACTGAAGGTGTAATTGCTTCCTGGCATAAGAAGGTGGGAGATCCCGTAAAAAAAGGCGATCTGCTGGCAGAAGTAGAGACCGATAAGGCCACCATGGACCTCGAAAGCTATAAGGATGGCACATTATTATATACAGGAACAGATAAAGGAGGCAAGATCCAGGTGAATGACCTGCTGGCCATCATCGGTGCTCCTGGTGAAGATATTTCCGCCCTCGTTAAAGGAGGCGCTGCAGCACCGGCGCCTGCCGCAGCAGCAGGTTCCACTACTGCACCACCTGCACCTGCAGCACCCGCTGCAAAATCCGAACCGGCTCCTGTACCTGCGCCCTCCACTGCGCCAGAATCCAAAGCGCCCGCATTGGATATTTCAAAAATGGAGGAAGTCATCCTGATGCCAAGATTGAGCGATACCATGACGGAAGGCGTGATCGCTGACTGGCACAAAAAAGTCGGCGACCAGGTGAAGAAAGGAGATGTGCTCGCGGACATCGAAACGGATAAAGCAACGATGGAATTGGAAAGCTATAAAGAAGGGAAATTATTATATACCGGAGCAAAAAAGGGCGAGAAAATAGCAGTGAACGACCTCCTCGCCATTATTGGCGACGATAAGAAAGTAGACGTACAGAAAATCCTGACGGCGTCGAAATCGACCTCCACGCCTGCTGCTGCACCTGCAAATCAGGAACAGCAACCTGCAGGCACCAATACCGCTTCTACAACAACAGCCGCCCCTGCCGCCGCAGCTTCATTAAATGGAGATGGCAGGGTGAAGGCTTCCCCACTGGCAAAAAAAATTGCCGCGGAAAAAGGAATTGATATCGCAGCTGTTCCGGGTAGCGGAGACGGAGGAAGGATCGTTAAAAAAGATATTGACAATTTTGTTCCGGCAACAAGTGCCACGCAGGGCCAGACCGCAGCCAAGGCTGGTGGAACGCCTGCGCAAAGCCTTCCTGCCGGACAAGTAAGTTTTGACGAAGTGCCGGTTTCGCAGATGCGCAAGGTTATTGCCAAGCGCCTGGCGGAAAGCAAATTCTCCGCACCGCATTTCTACCTGACCATGAGCATTGATATGGATAAGGCGGTAGAAAGCAGGGCAAAACTGAATGAAGTGTCTTCTGTTAAAATTTCTTTCAATGATCTCGTATTAAAAGCGGCGGCCATTGCATTGAAACAGCATCCGGCCGTCAACAGCAGCTGGTTGGGAGACAAGATCCGGATCAACCACCACATCAATATTGGTGTTGCCGTGGCTGTCGAAGATGGCCTGCTGGTTCCCGTTGTTCGGTTTGCAGATACCAAATCGCTTTCGCAGATCGGGGCGGAAGTAAAAGAATTTGCACAAAAAGCCAAAAGTAAAAAATTACAACCCAGTGATTGGGAAGGGAATACATTCACGATTTCAAACCTGGGCATGTTTGGCATTGATGATTTTACTGCCATCATCAACACGCCCGATGCCTGTATCCTTGCGGTGGGTGCCATTCAGCAAATTCCTGTAGTAAAAAACGGGGCCATCGTACCGGGGAATGTAATGAAGCTGACCTTAAGTTGCGATCACCGCGTGGTCGACGGTGCAACCGGTTCAGCTTTTCTGCAAACCCTAAAAGGCTTGCTCGAAGAACCTTTGCGGATGCTGGTCTGAATAAATCTAAAATGTAAAATATAAAAGTTGTGGCCGCCTTCACTTTTACATTTTATATTTTACATTTAAGATTCTAGATTTCCCACAATGCCGTTCTTTCCAAACGATATTTTTCTTTGTTTGTACAAGGCCCCGATGGCCATTTTGAAGGTCTTCTTGCTCATTCCAAAAAAATCATAAATTTTTTCCGGCTCGGATTTGTCATCATAAGGAAGGTAATCGTTGTTCTCCTGCAGCAGGCGAAGGATTTTATCCGTTTCATTCTCTACTCGCTTGTATCCCGACTGGCCGGGCATCACATCAATCTTATTATCAGTCCTGATTTTTTTTATAAACCCCTTCAGCCGGTCGCCGATCCGGATGGATCCAAATACATCACCTGAATGCATCAGGCCGAGATGTTTGTTGTTGACGATCACCTCATATCCCAGCTCTGTTTTGCGGTAGACAAAAAGATCCACCTCGTCCTTCTCCTTAACTGAAAGTTCATCATTGCTCAGCAAGTGCCCGAATTTTTCGGTGGCCGCCGCGCGGCCTGTTTGTTGATCAATATATATGAGTACTGGTACGGATTGTCCTTTAAGCACTTTAACACGCTGCTGGGAAGCCGGCAGAAAAAGATCCTTCATCAATCCCCAATCGAGGAACGCGCCTTGTCTGGTTACACTGACCACGTGAAGGGCCACGATATCCCCGACAATTCCTTTGGGTTCCTGGGTGGTTGCGATGAGCCGGTTTTCAGAATCGTGATAAACGAATACTTTTAAGGCATCACCAGGCTGGGCAGTTTTTGGCGCAAAACGTTTGGGTAACAACAATTCGGTGCCTTCCGCATCAAGATATAATCCAAACTCTACTTTCTTGACGACTTTTAATACATGGTATTGTCCTGCAGTGATCATTCCCGGCATATTGATCGTAAATCCGCAAAGTTATAGCTATTTAAAAGATAAACAGTTCTGCTGGCATTCCCACTCGCCTCTCGCCACCAGCCACTCACCAAATTTTCACCCTGACACTATCCGACCTGTACATCTTATCGCCGGGCCTAACGCCAAAGGCATCGTAAAAAGCCTGCATATTGGAAACCGGGCCATTTACCCTATACATGGCCGTGGAATGCGGGTTGTTCATGACCTGGGTTCTCAGTACTTCGTCGCGGTATTTCATTTTCCAGACCGTTGCGGCGGAAAGGAAGAAACGCTGGTCTGGCGTTAATCCGTCAATTTTTTCCGTACCTTTTCCTTCTGCTGTTTTCTTAAAAGCGACATAGGCAATGGCCACACCACCAATGTCTGCAATGTTCTCCCCCAGGCTTAAACTTCCATTAATGTGAAAAGTATCTACTGCGATATAATGATTGTACTGATCCACCACCAGATCGGCCTTCTGTTTAAATTTAGCGGCATCTTCCTTCGACCACCAGTCTTTCAGGTTACCCGATGCGTCAAACTGCCTGCCCTGGTCGTCAAACCCATGGGTCATCTCGTGCCCGATAACCATGCCGATACCACCATAGTTCAATGCATCGTCGGCATCTTTTGAAAAAATAGGTGGTTGCAGAATACCAGCAGGAAAATTAATATCATTTGTAGTGGGATTATAATAAGCATCCAACGTGGGGGGCGTCATATACCACTCCGATTTGTCAACGGGTTTTCCGATCTTGTTCAGGTTTCGGTGATAGGCGTAACGGCTACAATTGACCAGGTTGGCGATCAACGAATCCCTGGCGATGGAAACTGTGGAATAATCTTTCCATTTATCCGGATACCCGATCTTTCTCACGATGCTGTGCAATTTGGTTAAGGCCTTTTGCTTTGTGGAATCACTCATCCAGTCCAGTGCCCTGATGCGCTCTTCGTAGGTTTGCATCAGGTTACTCACCATTTCGCTCATACGCTGTTTGGCCTCAGGTGGAAAATAGCGCTGCACATACAGCTGTCCCAAAGCATCCCCCAGGTTATTATCAACCAAATCATTCATGCGTTTCCATCTTTCACGCATTTCCTTCCTTCCACTAAGAAGTTTGTTGAAGGCAAAAGAGGCCGATACAAAATCCTTACTCAGGTATGGCGCATAGCCGTCAACGACATGAAATCGCAGGTAATTTTTCCAATGTTCAACTGGCAGTGCATGCAGCAATTTCCCGGCTCCTGCAAAATATTCAGGCTGGCCCATGATCAGGCTGTCGGTCGTTACGCCCAGGTTGGATAACAGGCTTTTCCAGGCCAGTCCGGCAGCCTGCCTGCCAAGATCCGATACAGGCAGCTTATGGTAGTTGGCGTTGGGATCCCGCAAAGCAACAGGGTTCCTGGAAATCTTTGCGAGCGCGGTTTCCAACTGAACTACATCAGCCGCCTCCAGGGCTGCCCTGCCGGAATCATCACCAATTAATTGAAAGATTTTTTTTATGTACTCCTGATAGGATTCCCTTATTTTTTTAATGGAAGAATCCTTGCTGAAATAATAATCTTTATTGGGTAAACCCAATCCTCCCTGGTCAAAATGCGCAGCCATCATGCCGCTGTTCTTTTCATCTGCATTGACGTAAAACTTGAATAAGGGAGAATGTCCAACCTGGTATTCTCTGGCAATTTGAATTTCCAATCCGTCAGCACCCCTGATTACAGCGATCGCATCCAATTCAGGCTTTACAGGTCCAATGCCTAATTTTTCGATGGTTAGGGAGTCCATTCCACTGGCGTACAAGTCACCTACTTTTTGTTCAACGCTTCCTTTGGGCGATGACAACCTACTGACGGAATCCAGGATCGCCTCTGTATTTGAAGTGATCTGTTCATTCAGCTGGGCCAGCGTGCCCCAGGAAGATTGCGATGCAGGGATTTCTGCTTTACGTATCCAGCCCCCATTTGCATAGAGGAAAAAATTATCCTGGGGGCGAACAGAAGAATCTATAGATGACAGATCCAATTGATTCACCGGTTTGGCGGGTTCCGGCGCCTGGCAGGAAAATAAAATGCAGCCCACAACAGCAAACAAAATGGTTGCAGGGCCCAAGGCCGAAAGTTGTTTCATGAGCAAATGTTTAATATATATATTTGAAATTGGAATGTACAATAAAATGAAACGAATCTGATACCGTTCATAAAACGGTTATCAAACATATTCCTTAATTTACTGCTGTAACTAAACCGCATGCAGCAAGCCAATCGTACTGATATTTTATTTTTTGGACTGAAACGGTCAACTGTACAATTGCTGCGCTTTCCATTTTCCTTCTTTCTTATGCCTGTTTTTTGGTTTGCCGCCGGCCAGGTTGTGCATAAGGATTGGCGCAGCATCATGCTGATCTTTATCATTCTGCACGGACTGGTTTACCCATCGAGCAATGGCTACAACAGTTATATGGACCGCGATGAAACGAGCATCGGCGGATTGAAAAATCCGGCCCAGCCGACGTTGCAATTGCTGCAGCTTACTTTTGCGATGGATCTGCTGGCCATTTTGCTGGGTTTTATGATCAGCATTTATTTTGCAGCCGGCATCACAGCGTATATACTTGCTTCACGTGCTTACAGTTATCGGGGCATCCGCCTGAAAAAATATCCTTTGGCCGGATACCTGACCGTCGTATTCTTTCAGGGGGCGGTGATTTTTTTCCTGGTCTATCACGGCAGTAGTACAGACAAAACCTTACATGTGCCTTCTTCGGCCATGCTTGCCAGTTCCCTGCTGGTTGGTGGATTTTACCCATTGACGCAGGTATATCAACAGGAGGCGGACATCAAAGACGGGGTTAAAACAATCAGCTGGCTCCTGGGTTACCGGGGAACCTTCGTATTCGCCCTGCTGCTGTATTCATTGGCCTTTTTGACACTGGCCTACTATTTTTTTTCATCCCTTGAATCAAAAGAATTTTTCGTGCTGGCAACCTGTATGCTTCCCGTTCTCGTATATTTTTGTAATTGGGCTGCCAAAGTCTGGAAAGACACACGACAAGCTAATTTCGAAAACACCATGAAGATGAATATACTGGCTTCCTGTTGTACCAATATTGGCTTTATTGTTGTATTGTTGATTCAATAGGCCGATCCGGCACACTGGCAGCTGATTTAACAAAAACAGGAAGTATATTTTGAGCAAGATCATCTCGATAGGCACGGCAGTTCCATCCCACAAACATGAACAGGAACAGATCCTTCAATTCATGCAGCAGATTTATTCGGTCACTGAAACCGATAAACGAAAACTGAAATTCTTATATCATCAAAGCGGTATCCAGACAAGGTATTCGGTCGTCGCTGATTATAGCCGCCCCATCCAGGATTGGAAATTCTATCCCCATTCAGAAGGTCTGGAACCCTTTCCTTCATTGGAACAGAGAATGTTGCTGTATAATAAATATGCCGCTCCCTTATCGGTTGATGCTATTCGGAATTGTATCGCCAATAGGATAAAACCAGAAGAGATCACCCACCTCATTACCGTTAGTTGCACAGGAATGAGCGCGCCGGGGCTTGACCTGCAGATCATGGAACTGATGGATCTGCCAAAAAATATTTTTCGGACCTCCCTCAACTTTATGGGTTGTTATGGAGCCATTCATGGATTGAAACTCGCAGACCTCATTGGTAAGTCTGATCAGACCGCGAATGTTCTGGTCGTTTGCACGGAGTTGTGCACGCTGCATTTTCAAAGAGAAGCTACCATGGACAATATCGCATCAAGCCTGCTGTTTGGCGACGGTTGCGCCGCTGCCCTTGTTTGCTCCGACGAGCGCAGCATGCATGGTCTGCATCTTTCCGATTTCTATGCTGAGGTAATACCTAAAGGGAAAAAGGATATGGCCTGGGAATTATCTTCCACAGGATTCTTGATGACTTTGAGCAATTACATCCCCGACCTCATCGAAGCGGATTTTGAAGAACTGACCATGAAGGCATTAAAAAGAAACAATTTATCCCAGTCAGATATTACCCATTGGTGCATCCATCCCGGCGGCAGAAAAATTCTTGAATCCATTTATAAGAGCCTTCATTTTACGAACGGCCATTTACAGGATAGCTATTCAGTGCTGAATGATTATGGAAATATGTCCTCCCCAACCATTCTGTTTGTGCTCGATAAAATCATGCAGGGCCTCGACTTCGGGCGCCCCAATGCAATATTTGGTGCGGCTTTCGGGCCCGGCCTTACTATGGAAACATTTATTGCCAGCACCTGATCCAGACTTTCTTATTTTCAGGTGACATCGAATGTCCTTCTTGTCAAAACTTCCGCTAAATTGTTACATGGATTTTTCCAGGCGCTCATACCAAAAGGAATTGCTGGACGGCAATGATGTTCCTTTCGATGCGATCAAACAGAATATGAAGGAACTGGACCAGATCAACCGGTATCTCGGCGGCCATGCCATCACCCTTGCAGGATTCAAAAGGCTGGTGGGTAAACAAAAAATGATCAGCATTTGTGAAATTGGATGCGGAGGTGGCGATAACCTGATGGCCATTCAACACTGGTGTTCCAAAAAAAATATTCAGCTCAGGATTACCGGCATTGACATCAATCCCTTTTGCATTGACATCGCAAAAGAAAAATTCAATCCTGCCAATGCGGGTTTCCTGCTTTCGGATTACCGGCTCATTGATTTCGGGAAGGAAAAACCTAATATTATTTTTGCCTCTTTATTTTGTCATCATTTTACGGATGCGGAGCTCGGGGAGGTGCTGGCCTGGATGCGATCCAATGCAACCAAAGGATTTTTTATCAATGACCTTCACCGGCATCCCCTGGCTTATTATTCCATAGCCCTCCTGACAAGGCTTTTTTCAAGATCATACCTGGTTAAAAATGATGCGCCTTTGTCTGTTTTGAGGGGATTTAACAGAAAAGAATGGAAAAAGATATTGGAAGAGAGCGGTATAAAGGTTTATTTCATACAATGGAAATGGGCCTTCCGCTGGCTGATCACGATTAACAATAAATAGTTGAATCCATCCAATCTATATGATGTTGCCATTGTAGGCGGGGGTCTGGCCGGCCTCACGCTGTCCATTCAATTGGCAAAAGCGGGATACCGGGTAATCGTTTTTGAAAAAGAGAAATATCCATTCCATAAAGTCTGTGGTGAATACATCAGCTTTGAAAGCTGGAATTTTCTGGAAGACATGGGCATTCCATTGAGTGACTGGAATCTGCCGATACTGAAACGCTTGCAGGTCTCGGCACCAGGTGGCCAATCCATCCAGGAAGACCTTCCACTGGGCGGATTTGGGATCAGCCGGTACAAACTGGACGCGGCACTGGCGACCATTTGCCGGTCCTTGGGCGTGGCGCTGATGGAAGAAACAAAAGTGACAGACCTGATTTTTGAACAAAAGCTATTCACGATTCGGTCGTCTGCTGATACCTGTTATGCTAAAATCGCCTGTGGAACTTTCGGAAAGCGGAGCAACCTCGACATCAAATGGAAAAGGCCTTTTACCCGGCAAAAAAACAATAAACTCAATAACTATGTCGGCATCAAATACCACATCCAGGGCGATTTCGCTTCTGACCTGATCGCCTTACACAATTTCGACCATGGCTATTGCGGTATCTCGCAAATAGAAGACAATAAGTATTGTTTGTGTTATTTAACCACTGCAGAGAATCTTCAACGCAGCGGCAATTCCATTCCCTTGATGGAACAAAATATTTTGCGTCTCAATCCGTGGCTCGACAAAATTTTTTCTTCCGCAAGGTTCCTGTACGACGAGCCCGTCACGATTTCGCAAATCAGCTTTGAGAAAAAGACGCAACTAAAAGATCATGTCTTGTTCATTGGCGATGCTGCGGGGATGATCACCCCGCTTTGCGGCAATGGGATGAGCATGGCCATGCATGGCAGCAAGATTGCATTTGAATGCATCAACCAGTTTCTCCAGGGCCAGATCGAAAGACATGAAATGGAACAGGAATATGTGGACCGCTGGAACAATCAATTCCGCAAGAGATTGCGGATGGGGAGGTTCATTCAAGGATTTTTTGGCAATGAAATGCTGTCTAACTTTTTAATCAGTTCATTGAAACCTTTTCCTAAATTTATCTCCTGGCTGATCAGGAAAACACATGGACAACCATTTTAGCAAACAACTATTCTTTATGAAATACCTGCTTGTACCATGACAACCCCCCCCGACAAGAAAACGCTGGTGATTGGTGCATCAGATAATCCGGAAAGGTATAGCTTCCTGGCAGTAAATAGGCTTCGGGAACACGGTTATCCGGTTGTCGCGATCGGAAGCAGGAAGATAAAAGTGGCTGACGTGGACGTAGATACGGAGAAAAAGCCCTTTGACCACGTGGATACGGTATCGTTATACATCAACCCCCGCAATCAGCGGGAATACTATGATTATCTGGTAAACCTGCATCCCAAACGCATCATATTCAATCCAGGCGCCGAGAACAGTGAATTGGAAGCCCTGGCTAAGTCCAATGGAATATTGCCCGTAGAAGCCTGCACGCTGGTACTACTCAGTACCGGGCAGTTCTGAAATATCATTAATGCCATAACCTATATGCGATTTTGCGGTTAATTGAATATTCTGTACATTCGAAAAACCCATTCAATATGCTATGGCGAAAATTTAATGGCGACCCGATCGAAATCCCGATTGTAACTGCGGTTGAGCACGCTATCCGGCGCGAAACCGAAAAAGGTTACCACCTCAAAGTTTGCATCGGCACCGATTCCCAGGTAAAAGGATTAGAAACTGAATTTGCGACGGTGATTGTGTTCCTGAGAGAAGGACATGGTGGCTTTATGTTTATTCACAATGAAAAGACGAGAACTCAGTACAGTATTAAGGAACGCATGTTAGTAGAAGTTGCCAAGAGTATCGAGATTGCGTATGAACTCTGTAATCTTTTCAATAAGTACGATGTGGATATGGAAGTGCATGCCGACATCAATACCAATCCGCATTTCAAGAGCAATGATGCACTAAAAGAAGCCATGGGCTATATTCTCGGGATGGGCTTCGCCTTTAAAGCCAAACCCGAAGCCTTTGCCAGCAGCAGTTGTGCAAATAAGGTGGTGAATTAAGACAGGGAATTTTTTTCCTGTTCCTTGTATTCTGAGTTCATCGTGGCGATCAGATCCAGTATCTTATCCCTGCCGGTCCTTTTCACTGCACTGGTAACAAAATGCTGCGGCAGGAACTGCCAGCCATCCCTCATCTTATTTAAGAATGCTTTCACGTGCATGCTCACCGTTCTTTGGTTCTCTTTGTCTGATTTGGTAAACACAATACAAAAAGGAACCTCCCATTTGCCCAGGGTATTGACAAATTCAAGGTCGATTTTTTGCGGCTCGTGGCGACTATCGATCAGGATAAAAACATTCACCAGGTTCTCCCGCTTGCGCAGATAATCCTGTATCATTTTCTCCCATTTTTTTCTTTGCGATATGGAAACTTTTGCAAAACCAAAGCCTGGCAAATCCACGATATACCATTTCGACACAGACTCCTTTTTATTTTCCGGTGCGTTGCCCGGAATGCTCTCGATTTCAAAATGATTGATCAGTTGCGTTTTCCCGGGCGTTCCTGAAGTCTTGGCGAGTTGCTGTTTGTTGCATAACATATTAATGAGCGAACTCTTGCCAACATTGCTGCGGCCAATAAATGCATATTCCGGTCTGTCTGGTTTCGGACATTGGGTATAATCCGGGCTGCTGATGAGATAATTAGAGGAAATGATCACCATGGTTTGCGAAATTACGATAGCATTTTGCTTTTCCCATTGTTTATTACCTTCGAGCCAATGTCAAAATATAGCCACGATCACATTGTGCCATTCGAAGATTCCGCGTTGGGCAAAAAACAACAGGTGTCTGACATGTTCGATCGTATCGCTTTTCGCTACGATTTTCTGAACCGCCTGCTCAGTGGTGGTACAGACCTGTACTGGCGGAAAAAAGCCATCAGAGAATTGGCCGCCATCCAACCCGAAAACATACTCGACGTAGCCACAGGCACGGCCGATATGGCCATCATGATGACAAAATACTTGTCCCCAAAACAGGTGATTGGAATAGACATTTCAGAGGGAATGCTTGGCCTCGGAAGAAAAAAAATTGCAACCCTTAAACTGCAGAACAAGATCATGTTGCAGTCAGGAGACAGCGAAGCGATCAATTTCCCCGACAACAGCTTTGACGCCATTACCGTAGCATTTGGTGTCCGCAATTTTGAAAACCTTGAAAAAGGAATGAAAGAAATGAGGCGGGTACTAAGACCAGGCGGCAAGTTAGTCGTGCTGGAATTCTCAAAACCAAAACAAGGACTATTCAGAAAAATGTACAGATTTTACATGGGTTTTATAGCACCCGGACTTGTTCAGCTGTTCTCAAAGAAACAGGCCTATCAATATTTAAACAAAAGCGTTCAGGCATTCCCGGAAGGAGAAACCTTCATAAATATTATGCATGAAGCTGGATTTCAGCAAACCTATTGCAAGCCCCTCAGCCTGGGAATATGTACTATTTATGTGGGAGAAAAATAACCTGCCCCGAAAATGAAATTCGATGTTATAAAACGGGATTCCTGCAATTATTACTCTTTTTGGCCGTTAATTTGTTTAGTAAATCCGATTCGAAAATCAAAATTGTCTCCTATTGTACCTTTTTTACTTGTCGATGTTATAAATCATTGATTTACTTGATTTTATGATTTCATCAGTTTTATTGCGGATCAAGAGAAAAATACTGAACCATTGTATCATGCTGCTGGGTTTGGTCGGGGCAACTATGCATGTCCATGCCCAAAGGGATTTGTTAAACCTGCCCAACCACGACGAAAAGTTCTATCATCTGGGCATAGCGCTCATATATAACAACTCTCATTTCCAGGTTAGCGCTCATCCCCAATTCCTGCAGAGTGACAGTATGTTGTCGGTGAACCCCCGGAATACCGGTGGATTTGGTCTGGCGGGGATGCATACTTTTCGGCTGAGCAAGCATTTTGAAGCACGCATTGTATTCCCTCAACTCATGTTCTCTTATAAGAACCTCGACTATAATCTTAAATACCCCATCAATGACCAGCGGACCTTTGCAACCAAACAGGTGGAGTCTATTTTGCTGGGTTTTCCGGTGCAGCTGAAATTCCTGTCTGACCGTATTGACAATTTCAGGGTTTACATGCTGGGCGGCATCAACTATCAATACGATCTTGCATCGAATGCCACAGCAAGAAAGGCCGACGATATGGTGAAATTAAAGCCTTATGACCTGAGTATTGAAGCAGGCATCGGTTTCCAGTTTTTCTTTCCCGTTTTTATTTTATCCCCCGAAATCAAGATCAGCAATGGCATTATCAATGAGCATAGCCGTGATCCAAACCTCATCTATTCAAGCAATATTGACAAGCTCCACTCAAGGATGATTGTATTTTCGTTGATATTTGAAGGTTAGTAGTCGTACTGCCTTCTGAACGTGTTCATCCTGATCCCAATGGAAAGGGTTGTTGAACTTTTCGTGGTTGTATTTCCTATGTCCTGCACTCTATAGGTCCTGTACATGGCCGAAAGATCTATGAATAAATTTTCCTTGAGTTCATACGAAACAAACCCCGACAGGTTGACACAGGTGGCCGGAATGGGCGACGCAATCTTGAAGCCATAATCCCTTGGCCTGGTTTCATAATTGAGGAAAATATTGCCGCCGAAATTATAACCGGCTGAATCGAGCCCCTGCTTAAAATAGATCAGTTTGACTTCAACATTCCATTTGGGTGCCGGCTGGTACCTCGCAATAGTCAGGAATTCGTAGAAATTGGCGCCAAGCGGATGTGCCAATGGCTGATTATAATGCGAATAATTGGAAACAGAATCATTGTGAGAATAGGTGAAAGGCCTCACCAGGTTTGCCTCAAATTGAAGGTCAAAGTTTTTCAGGTTGAACGCATTGATGTATTTCAATCCCAACTGCAGGCCCTGCTTGTTTCCCCACCATCCATTGGAATAATGCAACACTTCATGCAATACAAACTCATTGATCAGGAGTTGCCCATACAACTGGGTTACATGACCAATGTTGGCCTTGAAATCAAGACCTACGGTTGTTTTATCCGGACTTCCATTCTGCTGCTGGGCGGCAACAAGGAAAATGACGGGGTTCAAGTAAGAAAAATCAAAATAATCGGCCCTACTGAACACAACATTATCGAATAACCCAACATTCAGCCATCTAGCGGCATTGAAGCTGAGGTGATGAACAACGCCATATTTTTTTGGATATTGATAATCCCCGCGCTGGTGCTGGCTTATCAACTCCATGAAAAGCACCTGGTAGTTCAGTTTCCAGATCCTCGTATTGATCTTCAGGAAAAGATAAGGCGCCGCGTAATCGCTAAGCAGCAAGCTCCGGTATCCATTGCCGATAAAATTCTTGTCATACCCGAATTGAACGTCAAAATATTTCCAAACATTAAAATTGATGGATCCCCGGGCGTCAAAATAATCAAAGGCGGTGGTCTTGAAATCTTTGAAATATCCTGCGCCTGGCACTGCCGGAAAGCCCGAAGCCGTAACCCTTTCCTGGAAAAACGAAGGACCGCGCTCCTGGTTATCTGTTACATAGGTCGAGAATCCGAGGTGCTGCCCAATCTGTCCTCTAAGCGTAAACCCCTTCGAGTTCAAAAATACACGCTCTTTATTTCCGGTTTCGTTGGCTATATCCAGCTGAAGCACCGGGTTTAACACAAGGAAAAAATCCTTTTCTTTCACCTCGAAAAAATTGGCCCTGGTACTATAAAAGGTATGCCAGAGCGGATGTTTGCTTTTAAAGGACTCCTTACCCCCCGAAACCCACTCACTGTTATTCATTAGCAAGTCGTGGAGGTTTGACTGGTCCACTTTTGAAAGATGATAAAAATCATCATAAGGAAAAAACCTGCTCAGTGAATCGGCAGTCTCTGACACCTGCACGGCAAGCTTCCGACTCAGCGGCTTCGCTGTAAATATATTCAGGTCCGGATTGTTTTGCAACAGGATGCCCATCCTGTCCAGGAAATGATCATATTTGGAATCTTGTGGCAGGTAGGTGGATTGAGCTAAACCAAAGAGAGGAAAAAACAGAATTATTGAAAGCCTTAGAATGGTTTTTATAAATTGCGTCATGTTACCGTTTTAGCTGTTTCACAAGTCAATTTATGCAAAATTACCTTATAAAAAATATATCGGTCGTTAACGAAGGAAGGATTATTGCAGCAGATGTATTGATCAAAAGCGGACGCATTGAAAAAATCGGAACCAATATCCAACCGGGTATACTGGTACAGGAAATAAACGGCGAAAAAAAATATTTGTTGCCTGGCGTGATCGACGACCAGGTGCATTTCCGGGAACCAGGTCTAACGCATAAGGCCACCATCTATACGGAAGCCAGGGCAGCAGTTGCCGGCGGCACCACTTCCTTTATGGAAATGCCCAACACAATCCCTCCCGCCTTTACCCGGGAACTGCTGGAGGAAAAATACGACCGCGCTGCTAAAAGTTCACTCGCGAATTATTCTTTCTACATGGGCACGTCCAATGATAATGCGGATGAAGTACTGAAGACAAATGAACAAAAAAATGAAATCTGCGGCATCAAAATATTTATGGGATCATCCACAGGCAACCTGCTGGTTGACAATTACCTTACCCTCGATCAATTATTCAGGGAAAGTGAATTGCTGATCGCAACACACTGTGAAGATGAAAAGATCATCCGGCAGAATATGGAAAAATTCCGCCTTGAAAACAGGAAACCGAAGGCTTCAGATCATCCACTCATTCGCAGTGAAGAAGCCTGTTTTGAGTCTTCCCTTACGGCCATCCAGTTCGCCAGGAAATACGGCAGCAGGCTGCATATTTTTCATCTGTCCACCGAAAAAGAAATGCAACTCCTCACCAATATGATCCCTTTGGAAGATAAACGGATCACCGCTGAAGTGTGCGTGCATCACTTGCATTTTACCAGTGACGACTATGCGCGGCTGGGATACCTGATCAAATGCAATCCGGCCATTAAAGCGCCAAATAACAAGGAAGCGCTATGGAAGGCACTGCTGGATGAGCGGCTGGACCTAATCGCCACGGACCATGCACCACATACGCTTGCGGAAAAAGGATTTTATCGAAACGAAACAGGCAGCTTAAGCCAGGGCGTACCAGGGGACCCGAACGAAATTCCTTATGAAATGGCTCATGCTGGCCTTCCTCTTGTTCAACACGCACTCCCGCTGATGTTGCATTACGTGAAGCAGGGAAAGATCAGCCTGGAGAAAATGGTTGAAAAGATGAGCCATGCCGTGGCTACCTGTTTCCGGATTTCCGAAAGGGGATTTATCCGTGAAGGGTATTTTGCAGACCTGGTCATTGTCGATCCTGGCAGGCCCGCGACAGTCGATGCCCGTCATATTCTGTACAAATGCAACTGGAGTCCCCTGGAAGGTTTTGAGTTCCCCGCTTCCATTACCCATACCTTTATTAATGGTCATTTGGTTTATGGAATTAATGGGTTCGATGAATCTCAGCAGGGGCAAAGACTACAGTTTAACCGGTAAGCATCGATGGAAATAGACAAGACAACATACGAAGACCTCTCCATATTCAATCATGAAGAAGAATTCTCCATCTTTCAAAAGTTTGACTTCACCCGGACCCTGGGCGGCAGACATTGGTTGAAACATTATTTCCACAATCCCTTCAGCGACCTCAAACACATACGTGAAACCCAGCATATCCTGTCTCTTTTTTTAGAGCGTGCCGGCGACTGGCCTCCGGGAATCAGCAACGGAACCATCATGGTTATGGAAAGGTTTTATGAAACCGCGCTGGATAAAATTCCTGAAAGCAATGACCTGCTGAATGCCGTTTTCTATAAATTATTTCACGGTCCCGACTATTCGCTGACCAGGTATTCCGTGGGTCATTTCGCCGACTTTATCAGGGGTATGCACAGCCTGATTGAACTGTTTGATACGGATAAAAGCCCCCCGTTATTGCGTTCATACCTGCAAAGGGCCAGGATCCTGCTCAATCACGAGATCATTCATACGATCAGGCAGAAGGATCCCGCAGCAACCCTTTCCATCGGACAGGTCGTCTACTTTGGGAATTTTGTCAGGAACCGTTTCAAGAATGCCGTGCAGGAGCTGATTGATATTCACGGACGTCTCGACGCCTGGTATGCCATGGCAACAGCGACCAGGGAATTAAAGCTGTGCTTCCCGGTTTTTGTGGAGCAGCAGGAACCCCTACTGGATGCGCGAAATCTGTACCATATTCTCCTGCCTGAACCGGTAGCCTATGACATCGTCATGAAGCGGCAATCCAATTTTCTTTTTTTAACCGGAGCGAACATGGCCGGAAAAAGTACTTTCATCAAGGCGATCGGCACTTCGGTATACCTTGCGCACCTGGGGCTGGGCGTGCCAGCCAGCGACATGCGGCTCAGCTTATTTGACGGCATCCTGAGCAACATCAATGTCGTGGACAATATCGCTAAGGGTGAAAGCTATTTCTTCAATGAAGTCAAGCGCATCAAAGACACCATCATAAAGATCAACGACAACCGCAAATGGCTGGTATTGATCGACGAGTTATTCAAAGGCACCAATGTGCTGGATGCCATGAAATGTTCGTCCACTGTCATCAAAGGCCTGATCAAAATTCAAAGCTCCCTGTTTATTCTTTCCACCCATCTGTATGAGATCGGGGAAGAGCTAAAAGACTATTCGAATATTTCTTTCAAATATTTCGAGACCTCTGTCGAGGGAGATCAGCTTTTTTTTAGTTACCAGCTCAACGACGGCATCAGTAATGACCGGTTGGGATACCTGATCTTAGTAAGAGAAAAAGTAGTGGAGATGCTTGCGAAATTATAATTTCTGTACCTTGCTCCCTCAAAAAACCAACTGTTATATGAGAAGAACCCTGGCCATCACACTTGGTTTTTTGTTATTGTTCGCCGCAGAGATCTTAAGGGTCTATTTCATCATGCCTTTTCCCGGCAGCCAGCAAAGCAACAGCATTCAAATTGCTTTTTTTCTGAATAAATACATGATCTGGTTCAGGATACTTGGGCTTTTGCTGGTGCTTCCGCCGGCCTTTTATTATTTCCGTAGATCCGGGCTCTGGAAAAAGGCCCTACTCAGCACGCTGATCTTATTCTATGGCCTGGTATTTTATATGTTCAATTTTCGTTTCCTGGCCGACAAAATGTTTTACCAGCCCAGGAATAAATCGCTTGTCCCGGTTTCTGCAAACAAAGTAGATACCAATCAATTGGTCATAGGAGCGGTTATCAATGACCAGGCCAGGGCTTACCCGATCCAGATCATCGGGTATCATCATCAGGTGCAGGATACGGCCGGGGGTGTACCCATTATGGTCACCTATTGTACGGTCTGCCGCACAGGCCGCATTTTCAGTCCCATTATCGACAACAAATTTCAGCATTTCCGCCTGGTAGGTATGGATCATTTCAATGCTATGTTCGAAGATGAAGCCACCCGGAGCTGGTGGAGACAGGAAAATGGTGAGGCCGTTGCCGGCGCTCTAAGGGGGACAAAACTCGAGGAGTTGCCGTCTGCCCAAATGCGGCTTGGCGCATGGATCCGCGAACATTCCGGGACGCTGATTTTGCAACCAGATACAATTTATAAGAAACAATACGCAGGGTTGCAGGGATATGATTCAGGAACCATTGAGGGCAGCCTGGAAAAAAGAGACAGCAGTTCATGGAAATCCAAGTCCTGGGTTGTCGGTATCAGTTATAACGGTCATGCCAAAGCTTATGATTGGAATGATCTCGTGCAGAAAGGAATCATCAATGATTCATTTGCTGGCGCGCCCGTATTGCTGGTTTTGGAGAATGACTCAACAAGCTTTCATACATGGGACAGAACAGTGCATGGGCAGGTTCTGCATTTCGAGCCGGATCGCTCCCTCAAATTATTTCGCGACAGCAATACAAATTCCCTCTGGTCCTGGAGCGGCGTCAGTACGGACGGTCCCTTAAAAGGCGCCCAGCTAAAGCCGATTCAATCTTACCAGGAGTTCTGGCATTCATGGCAGAGCTTTCATCCCAGTACGGTGCAGTACCGCTAGGCGAGTGGGGAGTGGCTAGTAGAAAATGGAAAATAGAAAATAGAGAATAGGAAAGGCTAGCGAGAACCCATCTCTTCCTATTTTCTACTCTCTATTCTCTATTTTCTACTAGCCACCCCCCACTCGCCCCCCTAAATACCACTAAAATACCAGATCCCCGGGCAGGTAAAATTTCTACCTTGCCAGGTCAATTCAGAACCTGATCTATGCTGGTAAGAACCTACGGCAGCGCTGTGTACGGCGTGGAAGCCATAACCATTACCGTGGAAGTCAATGTCATGATGGGAAGCCACTACTACCTGGTCGGCCTGCCGGATAGTGCAGTGAAAGAAAGTATCCAACGGGTAGAAAGTGCAGTCAAGACCAATGGCTATTTCATGCCACGCACCAAGCTCGTCGTTAATCTCGCTCCGGCAGATATCCGAAAAACAGGATCGGCCTTTGACCTGCCCATCGCGATCGGCATCCTGGCCGCGACAGAACAAATCATCCATGCGAATGCCATTGAGGACTATCTTATCATGGGTGAATTGAATCTGGATGGAACAATTCATTCCATCAAAGGCGCATTACCGATAGCCATTCAGGCAAGAAAAGAAAAATTCAAAGGCCTGATCGTTCCGCAACAAAATGCCCGGGAGGCCTCCATGGTCAATAACCTCTCCGTCTATGGCGTTTGTCATTTAAACGAGGTAATCGATTTTTTCAGGGATGAGCGCATGCTTGAGCCTGTGATGACGAACACCAGGGAGGAATTTTTTTCCACGCAATACGACTTTGACATTGATTTCAATGAAGTGAAGGGACAGGAAAATATAAAAAGGGCATTGGAGATCGCCGCTGCAGGCGGGCACAATGCCATCCTGGTCGGTCCGCCCGGCGCAGGGAAAACCATGCTGGCAAAAAGGCTTCCCACCATTCTCCCACCCCTTAGTATACACGAAGCGCTGGAAACGACAAAAATTCACAGTGTCGCCGGGAAGCTTCCCGAACATGCCACGTTAATTGCCAGGCGCCCATTTCGATCCCCGCATCATACCATTTCTGACGTTGCCCTGGTTGGTGGTGGCGGAAATCCGCAGCCTGGCGAGATATCATTGGCTCACAATGGCGTCTTGTTCCTGGATGAACTGCCGGAATTCAAAAGAACGGTTTTGGAGGTGATGCGGCAGCCCATGGAAGAACGAAGGGTAACCATCAGCAGGGCGAAAGTGGCGGTGAATTTTCCAGCCAGCTTCATGCTGATCGCCTCCATGAACCCCTGCCCTTGTGGTTTTTACAACCATCCGGATAAAGAATGCTGTTGCCCGCCGGGGGCAGTACAGAAATACCTGAATAAAATATCAGGGCCGTTGCTCGACAGGATCGATTTACATGTCGAAGTGACGCCCGTCTCTTTTTCGCAATTGTCTTCACAGCGAATGGGAGAGCAATCAGCAGCTATACGGGACCGTGTGATCAGGGCCAGGGACAAACAAATAGAAAGGTTTCGGGAACAGGAGGGTATTTATGCCAATGCCCATATGAGCAGCAAATTCATGAAACAGGTCTGCGTGATCAACAAGCCAGGTCAGAATTTATTGAAGCTGGCTATGGAAAAACTGAACCTGTCTGCGCGTGCCTATGATCGCATCCTGAAGGTATCCCGAACCATCGCTGACCTGGCAGATTGTAAGGACATAGAAACCGAACACCTGGCAGAAGCTATTCAATACAGAAGCCTCGATAGAGAAGGATGGGCGGCCAGTTAAAACAGGAAGGTTTGAAATTATTCAGAAGGAACTGTCTTCGCAAAAATCAAGGGAGCTATAGACTCATCCTGCTCACGGCCTTTAAAAGCAAAAGAAAAAAGACTGACAAAAATTTGCGATGCAGTTAAACGGATGATTTTAAAGTCCAGGGAAATATTGGCATTCCTTACATAAAAGGCATCCCATTGGTACCGGTGAAAAATTTTGAAGAAATCAGTCGCGGGTCCGCGGTAACCTTTTACCTGCGCCATGCCCGTAATGCCTGGCTTAACAAAAGAACGCAAACGGTAATTTTCAACTACACGGGCAAAATCAGCATTGTCTTTATGCATATGGGGACGCGGGCCAACCACGCTCATATCTCCCAGCAATACATTGAAGAACTGTGGCATTTCATCCAAACTGGTCAAACGAAGAAATTTGCCCAAACGGGTAATGCGGGGATCGTCATTTGTTGCCTGCTGTCTGTCGCACAAGGAGTTAACGATCATCGTTCTGAATTTGAAACAACGAAAACTTCTGCCGAGGAAGCCGGTTCTGCGCTGAACAAAAAATACAGGACCGCGTGAGTCCAGTTTAATAATAATGGCCAAAATGGGCAATAACCAACTTAACAGGAATACAATGATCAGGGAGGAGATAGCAATATCAAATATCCGCTTACCTACAAAATACAAACGGTGTTCGTCTATATAATCACGCAAAACGGTGTTTCTCTTAACGGTAAAATTTTCTTTTAGAAAGAACTGTCTTTCTTTAGCAATTCCGAGCATTAGCACTAATTTGGGTTTTAAAAAGGATATAGCCAGCTAATCGTAAACACTTATTAATCAATATGTTATATTCATTTCAGGTACAAATAAAAGCAAAAAATTCAGCATTTGCAAATACTTGAACCGGTATAAACACTTAGATTACAATTTTCCCGCCATTTTATGTAATCCTCGCCTTCTTCATCGATTTCGTTGTACACACCAACCAACTCTTAACAATCCTTTATGCCTTGACATCCTTACTTAATAAAAGGTTGCACCACAGCCAATTTTTTTATTCAATTCAGATACGAAACGGTGTTCGCACGGCTTTATTGCCTGCCTGTTCTTCGTTTTTTGCAAATTAAAATTTATCGAATAGAAGAAAAACCAGGATGCATTATAGAAATGTTAAATAAGGACCGATATATTGATGAACATATGATCAATCATTTGATCAAAACATTTGCTAATTTCGTGCCGTAAAAACCTGATCCTGCACCAAAACAACCAATCATCATTTCCGGAAAGATTACAACATGAATGAAGAAAAAATCAAATCCGACGACTATATCAGCATACCAGGTTTTAAGAAAATCATCATCCTTATTCTCCACTCCTTTTTCACCGTTTTTCACCAACTTGTCGACATCATAAAAAACAGCAAACTCTTGCTGGCCGCAGGTTTGGTGACCGGTCTTGTTGTGGGCTATTCTTATTATACAACCAGGCCGGTCTATTACGAGGTTTCTATGATCGCCGAATCTACCCAGCTGTATAAGAGAACAGTTGGGGAGGTAGTGAAACAACTGGACCAGCTGATCAAAACACAGTCTTATCCAAAACTGGCCAGTGAACTAAACCTGAGTGACAAGGAAGCAAGACAGCTCAGCGCTATCTCTGCCAGTACATTTGACAACGAGTCCATGGAGTCTGATACTTCGACCAAAATGCATCAACCGTTCAAAATTGTGGCCACCATTCGGCAAAATAACCTTGCGGATAAAATTCAGCTTGGCGTTGTGAATTATTTGAACAATAAGCCTTCCATAAAAAGAATGAAGGAAGATAAAATAAGGATCATCAACAACAAGCTTGCTCTTATAGACAGAGACATTGCCAAGCTCGATACGCTCAAAACAGAATACAATAAGTTCCTTTCCAATCCTAAGATTTCAACAGCCTTCTACAGCAATGCCTTTGACCCGGCATATGCCTATGAACAGTCCAGTGCCATCCTGGAAGAGAAAGAAAGGCTCATGACCTGGCTAAGTACAGATTCCCTACCTATATTAGTGATTGATGAATTTAAAACCATCCACGCGCCGCAATCCGCATCCTTATTCAAATCGCTGCTTTGGGGAACCGTGATCGCGGTAGGCATTTGTTTTCTCCTGGGACTGTTCATTGAACTCGACAGAAAAATAAGAAAATACACTTAGTTTACCCACCCACCACCTATTCTTCAAGCATGCCAATGAAACTGGTTCGTATAGTGAAAAGCTGGATCGGACAATACAAAGAAAACCTGCTTTTCAACAGATTACTGGCCGTCCTGGGCATTGACATCCTGGTCAAATTATCCGGCATCATCCTGCTTCCGCTTTATTTAAGATTAATGACCCAGGAAGAATATGGGCTATATGGCTACCTGTTGTCCATTATCCTTACTTTTTCGGGTGTGCTCAATTTTGGTTTATACATACCCCTCAGCAAGTATTATCATGATTATGAAGATGCCCGTGATAAGGGAAGGCTTCTTTTCACGATATTCTGTTTATTGGGTATAGTCATCGCCATCGTGGTCTTACCCATCTATTATTTTGGCTGGGATTATCATTTTGTGAAAATCCTTTTCAAAAACAGCATCGACTATGCCAGTTACCGCGGCCCCGTTTTGCTTGCAGTATTGGTTTCCGTGCTTAATTTTATGCTGACCAGCTTTTTCTTTACCAGCGAAAAAATAAGTCATCTTAAGAAATACAATATTTTCAGGATCATTTGCATCAATGTTTTTACTGTTCTTTTCCTCTACCTGTTAAGCGGCAAAGACAGCGTCCGTACAAGGCTCGAATCAACTTATGTTGTAGAACTTATTCTCTTCCTCATATTCTCCTATTACTATGCAAAGGAATTGGAAACAAAATTCAGCAGAAAAATGGCCTATACCAGTTTACGTTTGGCCCTGCCAGTTATGGTTTCTGCTGTTTTTGGCATCGTCATCAATTTCAGTGATAAGTTTTTCCTGGAAAAGTACGGGTCATTTAAAAACATGTCCTATTACTATCTCGCTGTTTCCTGTGCAAGCGTCATTCCCATGCTGTTCGCTTCATTCCAGAACGCGTGGCTACCTTTATTCCTGAAAGAAAAGGATATCCAGAAGAACATCAGCAAGACAAACAAGCTGCTGGTCAGGCTGTTCCTCGTATTCCTGGTGCTATCCATCGGTATCCTCATTTTCCTGAAAATATTACTGCAGTTTGGCATTATTCCGGGCAAATACCTCCAAACCATCTATGTGCTGCCCATCCTGCTGGTTTCTCAAATCATTTCCGCCTTGGTACCTTTGTATAGCAATTACCTGGTTTATTTCGAAAAGACCCATATTGCGTCGATTACAGGATTGATCATTTCCTGCATCAGCATTGGATTGAGCCTTGCCTTGATACCAAAATACGGTGTATATGGGGCGGCCCTGGTATCCTGCGTATCCAATGCCTGTTATTTCGCCATTTATTTTTTTATTGTCAGGGCATATACCAGGAAGAAATTATTAACTAACCCGATAGCAGAACTTTAAATTCCGTTTATGAGTTTTTCACAGCAGGTGGTTTATACAAAAATGGCGCTAAAAGAGCTGCTCAAATATCCTGGTCCGGGTACCCTGGTCACTTGTTTCAGGTATTATCCACAATGGAAAAAAATGATCAATTCAGGTGGCAGCACGGTCACAGCCCAAATCCCCTGGCTTACTTTCGGTGCCATTGACTTTTTGAAAAAAATAATGAACAGCGACATGCATGTATTTGAATATGGTTCCGGCGGATCCACGTTGTACTGGTCGTCACACGCAAAACAGGTCGTATCGGTTGAACACAATAAGGATTGGTTCGACACCATGAAAAAACAGTTTGCCAACCAGAAAATAACCAATGTTGAATACGTTTATAAAGAACCCCAACCCGACCAGTCATTCAGTAATAAGCAATTTAAAAATCCTGATGACTATATCTCCAGCGACGAAGAAGTCACGGGTAAAAATTTTGAAGACTATGTAAAAACGATCGATGCATATCCCGATGCCGGTTTCGACCTGATCATAGTCGATGGCCGGGCCAGGCCATCCTGTATCAAACATTCTCTTAGGAAGTTGAAAAAAGGCGGCTATCTTGTTGTAGACAACGCCGACCGGGAATATTATCTGGGTTCTTTTAATTTTGACAAAAATTCCTGGAAAAGATGGAATTTTCACGGTCCTGTTCCCTTTTTGATGAATTTTTCAATGACCACTATTTTAAAAAGGCTTGCTTAATGAAACTGGCACCCATTGCGTTGTTTACCTATAACCGGCTCGTGCATACCAGGAGAACTGTTGAGGCATTGGAAAAAAACGAACTAGCCACAGCAAGCGATCTGTTTATTTTTTCGGATGGAGCAAAGGCAGGGGATGACAAAAAAAATGTTGATGAGGTTCGGGAATACCTGCTGGGCATCAAAGGTTTTAAATCCGTAACGCTTATTGAAAGGGAAATGAATCTCGGACTTGCGGAAAATATCATTTCCGGCGTCAGCCAGATCATCGGGGAGTTCGGAAACATCATCGTGCTCGAGGATGACCTCATTACATCCGCTTACTTTGTGAGATATATGAACGATGCCCTGTCGCTTTATGAAAACGAAGAAGGAGTAGCCAGCATCCATGGTTATGTTTACCCTGTAAAAGAGCGTCTCCAGGAAACTTTTTTTATACGCGGAGCCGATTGTTTTGGGTGGGCAACCTGGAAAAGGGGTTGGGATATTTTTATCGCAGATGGAAAAATGCTTTTAGACCAGCTTCAGCAAACGGGTCAGACCCATGCTTTTGATTTTGACGGCGCTTATCCATACACGAAAATGCTCAAAGACCAGACGGAGGGCAGAAACGATTCCTGGGCCGTTCGTTGGTATGCTTCGGCATTTCTCAGGAATAAATTTACCTTATATCCGGGAACATCGCTGGTGCATCATATCGGCGGGGATGGTAGCGGTACCCATTCGGGATTTGGCGACATACTGGATGTAGTATTGAGTGAAAGCAGGATCATTGTGTCGAGGATTGAGGTTAAAGAGGATGAGCAGGCCCGTTTGGCTTTTGTCAAATTTCTTCCGAAAGTGACCCGGCCAAAAATATTATACCGGATAAGAAGAAAAATTAAAAAACTTTTCAGCGCGTAGCAAATAAAAAATGTCTTCTCAATCGCTTAATCACAATATCAAACAGCTTATACCACCCCTACTGATTTCTGTCTTTAAGAAAGGAAATAGATATGGGTGGAAAGGGAATTATGAAAGCTGGGAGGCGGCAAGCAAAGAGAGCGGAGGGTATCATGCCGCAAACATCCTGGAAAGAGTGAAGCAGTCCACCCTGAAGGTAAAAAAAGGGGAGGCCGCATATGAAAGAGACGGCGTTCTGTTCGAAAAAATCCAATATTCGTGGCCGCTGCTTTCCGCGTTGATGTGGGCAGCTGCACAAAACAAGGGAAGATTGCATGTTGCCGACGTGGGCGGAGGCCTGGGAAGCTCTTATTTCCAAAACAAAGTTTTCCTGGATCCACTGTCCGACGTACAGTGGAACATCATTGAACAAAAAACCTTTTCGGACTGTGGCAGAAAGTTTTTCAGTGATCCCAGGTTGCAATTTTTTGATTCCCTGGCCGACTGTATCTCTAAGAGGTCTGTTCAGGATATATTAGTACTTTCCTGTGTTCTGCCCTACCTGGAACAGCCATATGAAGCATTACGCGAGTTTATGGGATATAAGGCTCCTTTCATCATAATTGACAATACCTATTTCAATATAAAAGCCGGGAACCGAATCTGCATTCAAAAAGTCCCCCCCGATATATATGAAGCAAGCTACCCCTGCTGGTTCCTGGACTATGAAGAGATCAAAGCAACAACGAAGAAAGAATATACCGTTATTTCGGAACATGTAAACGATTCATTCATTTATCTTGACGGAAAAAAAATTCAATACCGCGGATTGCTATTAAAAAGAAATCAATGAAAATAATAGATACTGTTTTACAATCGCCCTGTTTCGCTGACCAACCCCCTGTTTTGATTGACATAGGTGCGTCCGGCGAACTCAATGCCAAATGGAAGGCGATCGCAAAATATGCCATTTGTATCGCCTTCGATGCCGACGACCGTGAATTTCAAATCACTGAACAGGTCAATAAAAACTATAAAAAACTTATTTCTTTCAATCGAATTGTAACAACCGAACAATTTGAGCAGGCTGATTTCTATCTAACAGCTTCACCTTTTTGTTCAAGTCTCCTGGAACCCGACCTGGAAAAATTGTCGCCCTGGTTGTTCAGACCACTGTTTGAAATAACCAAGGTCACAACACTTCCGGCCATTACCCTCCAACGGGCTTTAAAGGAGACCGGGATTCATTATGTGGATTGGTTCAAAACAGATACCCAGGGTACAGATCTGCGATTGTTCACAAGCCTTCCAACCCAGATCAGGGAAAGCCTTTTGGCCGCCGAATTCGAGCCGGGCATCATGGACGCATATAAAGGCGAAGACAAATTGCACATGATCATGGAGGTATTACAACAACAGGGATTTTGGCTTTCGTCGATGAAAGTGAAAGGTACCCAAAGATTGCACGTTCGATATGCAAACCAGCTTGGCGAGTTTATGAGCCAACGAATCATCAAAACCTCCCCGGGTTGGGCAGAAATCTGCTACCTGAAACAAAGCGCTGCAAGCGAGCGGCACATATTACTCCTGTGTGTATTTGCCCTGCTCGAACAGCAATATGGCTTTGCGCTGGAGGTAATTGACTTTGCTTTGCAACAATACGATAATCCCATTTTCGGAGAATGCAAAAAAGCTGTGCTGGAAAAAATCAGATCGGAACAAAAAAAACTACCCTTAATCCTTATGAAGAGAAAGTTCAACAAACTCCTTAACAAAATTAATGATTAATTTCTGCACGCTATTTGATTCAAACTACCTAACCCGCGGCATTGCGCTCAATGAGTCGCTCGCCCGGGTTTGTCCATCTTATCATTTATACGTGGTCGCATTCGACAACGATTGTTATGAGTATTTGCAGAAGGCCAATTTGTCCAACCTCACACCGATTGCGCTGCATGATTTTGAAGACCAGCAATTGCTCACGGTTAAGCCTACCCGATCCATTGCCGAATATTGCTGGACCTGCACACCTTCCATTATCTTATATTGTATCGAAAGATACCAGCTGCCATCCTGCACCTACCTGGATGCGGACATGATCTTTTATCATGACCCCCAATTGCTTTTCGACGAATTGAACAATGCTTCCGTACTGATCACGCCACACCGGTATACCCGGGACTATGACAATTCGGCTACCCACGGCTTTTACTGCGTGGAGTTCATGTTTTTTAAGCATGATGAGCACGGCATGCTTGCCTTGCGCTGGTGGAGAGACAGATGCCTGGAATGGTGTTATGCCTACCTGGAAGACGGTAAATTCGGAGATCAGAAATACCTGGATGACTGGCCTACCCGGTTTAGCGGCGTTCATGTGTTACAGCACCCGGGTGGAGGATTGGCTCCCTGGAATGTGCAGCAATTTGCCTTGATCGAAGATCATAACCAGATCAGCATCACTGACCTCAAAAAAAAACAATCCTGGCCCCTGGTATTTTATCATTTTCACGGACTAAAATTCTATTCCGACCACACGGTCTCCTGCACCGGATCACTTTACGAGATCAATAAAGAAGTAAAGGCTATTCTATATTTTCCGTATATCAGGAAGCTTTTGCAGATAGAGAAAAACCTGCTCAAACAGGGCATCGGATTTAATCCATCCGGTGCAAAACAATCCTCCCCATCGAGGTTGAAAACTTATTTACTGTTTATCAAGGATCTGGCCCTGTTTATATTGAAAGGCAGGATCCCGCCATTCAATCTGACCAAATATAATTTTAGCAAGCACGACCACTTTTATAAAACCGAAGCATTTAACTGACCTTACATGGCGCAACTATTGGACCTGAAAACATATACGGACAAGCGTGGCAACCTGACCGTTATTGAAAAAATCATTCCTTTTGACATAAAAAGGATATTCTACATTTATGGCGTGGATGATTCCCGGCGTGGCGGTCACCGGCACAAAACCACCATACAGGCAGCCATTTGCCTTCGGGGAAGTTGCCGGATCTATAATGACGACGGGCAAAAATCGGAATACTTTATCCTGGATCATCCGAAAAAATGCCTGATCCTGGAAGCCAGGGACTGGCATACCATGGATCAGTTTACACCAGACGCGATACTCATGGTATTGGCTTCCCAATACTTTGATCAAAATGATTATATTTTTGAACCCTATTCATCATGATTGAATACGAAAACCTGGCCCGGTTAAATGAATATTTTTTTGACGATTATCGCGATTCATTTGACAAAACACTCAAAGGCGGCTGGTATATTTTAGGGCAGGCAGTCAGGGATTTTGAACAGGCCTTTGCGGCTTATTGCGGAACCAGCTATTGTTGTGGAGTAGGTAATGGCCTGGACGCGATGATCCTTGCACTGAGGGCGCTGAATCTTGAAAAAAATGATGAGATCATTGTTCCGTCCAACACGTATATCGCCACCATCCTGGCCATCATACACAATGGACTAAAACCTGTTCTGGTTGAACCAGAGCTGGCCACCTACAATATCGATCCTGCCAAAATTGAAGAAAAAATCAGCAAGCGCACACGCGGCATCCTCCTGGTTCATCTCTATGGAAAGGTTTGCAGGATGGATTCCATCATGTCCATTGCACAGAAACACGATTTGAAAGTGATAGAAGATTGCGCCCAATCGCATGGCGCCATGTTCAAAAATCAAAAAGCAGGAAGTTTTGGTGATTTCGGCGCCTTCAGCTTTTATCCCACAAAGAATTTGGGCGCACTGGCCGATGCCGGCGCCATCACCACCAATAATCAGCAATACCATCAAACCGTTGCTACCCTGCGGAACTATGGTTCTGAAACAAAATATTACAATAAGCTGGTTGGGTTTAATTCCCGGCTGGATGAAGTACAGGCCGGGTTTCTATCCGTTAAACTAAAAGCCCTCGACCGGATCAATGAACACAAAAGAAACCTGTCCGGGATATATTTTAAAGGATTAAAAGACGATTTCATAAAGCCTGAGGTTGATCCCGATCACTATGACGTGTACCATATATTTAACGTCCGTCACCCAAAACGCGATGCACTCAGGGAATTCTTGTTGAAAAACCAGGTCAAGACCGAAATCCATTATCCCGTGGCGCCCAATAAACAGGAAGCCATGCGGGGTATCATTGATGATCAGGAAACGCCCATTGCAGAAGCGATTCACCAGACGACCCTGAGTTTGCCGATTTCTTTTTTTCACAATCAAGACGATGTGGAGCGTGTGATCGGGATCATGAATAAATTCTAAGGACTGACTCATGCTAAAAAAGCTACTCAATTATTACATTTCGGGTTTGAAGGGCAATGAATACCGCCTGGACGAAAACATTCCTAATTCCTACCTTTTGAATCTTATCCTAGGCAGGATCATCATGAAATGCAGGGGATTGATCTGCGGCTTCCACCATGAAACCATCCCATTCATTGGCCGGCACGTCACCATAAAACTAAAATCGAAAATCAGGGCCGGAAAAAATTTATCCATTGGGAACCGTTGTTTTATTGATGCCCTCTCTGTGGAAGGAATCAGGTTGGGTGATAACGTGTCCATTGGCAGAAATACCATCATTGAATGCACAGGGAATCTCCAGTTTTTGGGTAAGGGACTACAGGTCGGAAATAATGTGGGCATGGGCACCGACAATTACTATGGTTGCGCCGGTGGCATCAAATTGGGGGATGATACCATCGTGGGCAATTTTGTGAGCTTCCATGCGGAAAATCATATTTTCGCCACTACGGATATCCCTATCCGTTTGCAGGGTGTACAGCACCAGGGCATTACTATCGGCAGGGATTGCTGGATCGGGGCTAAATCAACCATTTTGGACGGCGTATTTTTGGAAGATGGTTGCATCATTGCAGCCGGCGCCGTAGTAAAAAGCGGCATCTACGCAAAGAACGGGATTTACGCCGGCGTACCTGCGAAACTGATTAAACAGCGCATATGACTATGACCCGGGAAATACGAATCAACAAATACCTGCCGATCGCCATCCTGTATTTTTTTTTTAATGGCTTTCTGCTTCCGCATGGATTGCTGTATACCACCTTGCTCACACCGTTGATCTTTATATGGCTCTACCAGTATTATCAACTTGCTTTGCTAAAGTATATTGGTTACTTCATCCTTTTATTAAGTCCCTTCGCCCTTGTTCATTTTATCCATGGAGTCAACCTGGTCTTTTATGTCAGGTCATTCTTTCTCCTGCTTTCGGTTTTCATTTTCGCAATGGCTTTTTATCAGTTCCTCAGCTTGTGTACAACCATCCGGATCATTTTTAAGAATCTACTGCTCATCAATGTGCTCTTTGTCCTATTTGCCCTGTTGATGCTCAGCCAGCCAGCCTCGGTCGACAAGTTTTGGTTTACCAACGAAATTACCCAGGGCGTTTCCGGCATAAAAAGGTTAAAAATGCTGACTTATGAGCCTTCTTATTACTCGCTTTTATTTGCCCCCATCGCCCTGTATTACTTTTTGAAAATGGTGATCTTAACAATACCCAACCCAAAAACAGTTCTCCCCTTGCTGACAATACCCTTGCTTTTGTCCCTTTCGTTTGGTGTTATCCTTGGATTGGCGCTGGCCTTAGTACTTACATTTATTTATGGCCTGGGAAATTTCTTCCCGAATAAAAATTGGCCACTTTACGTGCTCCTGGCCGGCTTCATACTCCTGGTCACTTTAGTTGTGGTATTGATCGTTTTTCCGAACAATATTTTTTTTCTTCGCATCGCCAATGTTTTTTCCGGAAGGGATACCTCCTTCCGGGGAAGAACGTTTGATTCTTTCACGCTTGGCTGGCAGATTGCCAGTGCAAAAAGCCTCTATTTTGGCGTCGGCCTTGGACAGGTCAAAGAAATCGGCTATAGCTATTTTGTAAACTTTTATCACTATACAGCTTTTACGCCAGATGAGATTGGCATCCCTAACGCGGTGGGCGACACACTCGCAACCTTTGGGATCGTTGGCGTAAGCCTGAGATTTTTCGTCGAGATTTATCTTTTTTTCCGAACAAAGGTTTTCAATAATTATTACAGGCTTTGTCTCTTTCTTTTCATCTTTATCTATCAATTCACCGGAAGCTTTATTATGAATATTGCAGAATACGTGATTTGGGTAATGGCCTTTCACCCCCGGATCTTTGAGGAATTTGATAAAGCATTTTTTCTTAATCGCCTGGTACCCCGGCAGCGTGTGGTCAACCTGGAGCAATAAGCAGTTAAATCTTTGTTTGTGAAGATCCTTTTTATATCCAGAGCAACATTGTATAAAGACAAAGGGGGAGATACCGTCCAGTTGGTCAATACCGCCCGGTTCCTGAAAACTTTGGGCGTGGATGTGACTATAAGACTATGCAATGAAAAAATAGATTATAGCGATTATGACCTGCTTCATTTTTTCAATATCATCCGGCCAGCGGATATTCTGACCCACGTTGAAAAATCGGGTAAACCCTATGTGGTTTCAACAATTTATGTCGACTATACTGAATACGAAAAAAAAGGTAGAAAAGGAATGGCCGGCTTACTGTTCAAGACCCTGTCATCAGACTTCATTGAATATGCAAAGATCATGGCCAGATTTTTCACCAACGGCGAGAAGATCATCTCGCCGGGCTATGTATGGCTGGGACAAAAAAAATCTGTCAGAAAAATAATCAGGGCAGCCTCCATGCTGCTTCCCAATTCAACCAGTGAATACAACAGGCTGGTCAGTCATTATAAAGTTGAAAACAGGTACACCGTCATACCCAATGCGATCGACCCGGGATTATTTATTATGTCATCCGACAGGACAAAAAGAATGGAGAACCTGGTCATCTGCGTGGGAAGGATTGAAGGAAGGAAAAACCAGGTCAATCTCATTCGTGCGTTAAACAATACAAAATATCATTTGGTGATCATCGGTTCTCCATCTGCAAACCAGGTGAAATATTACGAACGCTGCAGAAGGCTTGCGGCAGGCAACATTCAATTTATCCATTCGCTGCGTCAGGAAGAATTGGTTCATTATTATGGCAGAGCCAAAGTGCATGTATTGCCCAGCTGGTTTGAAACCACGGGGCTTAGTTCGCTCGAGGCGGCAGTCATGGGTTGCAATATTGTCATTACAGATAAGGGTGACACCCGAGAGTATTTCGAAAACGATGCGTATTATTGCGATCCGGCCTCGGCCATGTCCATCCTTGAAGCGGTAGAAAAAGCTGCCAACGCGGGTTTTAGTGTGCACCTCCGGGAGAGGATCCTGACTCAATATACCTGGCCGCGGGCCGCAAAAAAAACATATGAGGCTTACCGTGAAATCTTAGAAGACAGGAGATACCAACTGATATGGATATAGGTATAATTGGAACGAGGGGTATTCCCAATCAATATGGCGGATTTGAACAATTTGCTGAATTCGTCGCACCTGCACTGGTCGCAAGGGGCCACCGGGTTACGGTCTACAATTCATCCCTCCATCCTTTTCAGGAACCTACCTGGAAAAATGTTCAACGCATTACAAAATACGACCCGGAGAACAAGTTGGGTAGTTTTGGACAATTCATCTACGACCTGAATTGTATCCTGGACACCAGGAAACGAAATTTTGATGTCATATTGCAACTGGGATATACCAGCAGCAGCATCTGGTCGAAGCTGTTTCCAAAAAAATCACTGGTCGTCACGAATATGGATGGACTTGAATGGATGCGAAGCAAGTATTCCAAGCCTACACAGCAGTTCCTGAAAAGGGCGGAACGATGGGCCGTTCAATACAGTGATCAACTGATCGCCGACTCAAAGGGCATACAGGCCTATTTATTTGAAAAATACGGGAAGGAATCTGAATTTATTGCTTACGGAGCAAATCTGTTTACCCAACCAGATCCACAAGCGCTTAAAAATTATGGCCTTACAGCATATGCGTACAATCTCTTAATCGCCAGGATGGAACCGGAGAACAATATTGAGACCGTTCTCGTCGGCCATCATGCTTTGTTCAAAAGTGAAAAACTGATCCTCATCGGCAATTACAACAACGCTTTTGGCCGGTACCTGAAAAATAAATATGAAAATCAACAGACGATTTTTCTTGGTCCTGTTTATGATTTGGAAACGCTCAATAACATGAGGCATTTCTCGCATTACTATTTTCACGGCCATTCGGTGGGAGGCACCAACCCCTCTTTGCTCGAAGCAATGGCCGCCCAGGCACTGATCGTGGCCCACGACAATATCTTTAACAAATCCGTACTCGGTGAAGATGCATTGTATTTTTCATCTCCGGCAGACATCACGACCATTTTAGAGAATCATCGGGTAAAAACAGCTTACGAAACATTCCTGCTCCATAACAACGACAAAATTGTCAATCTTTATTCCTGGACGCGGATCACCGATCAATTGGAACATTGTTTATCCGCTGCCCTGGAAAAACGACACTCGGGACATTGACCCCTTAATCGTAGTGTTTTTTTACTCTCGAAAACCTGGTGCGATAGGATTTTGTCAGCCAATCCAATTTCAACTTCTGCAAAAATTTGGGAATGGCGATCGCCAATACATGTTTGTAGAAATACAATTGATTCTTTATTTTTTCTTTCGGAAAATAGGCGTTTTTGATTGCGAGCGTTTCTTTGCAACCAAGCATCCATCGGGCATCGCTCAACCCCTCCCAGCGCATATTGGCCAGTACAGCCGGAATATAGGTGAACCGGCAATGATTGACCATCAATCGCAGCATCATGTCGTAATCCATGGCGCAGGTATATTGCTCATTAAAAAGACCAAACCGGTCGTAGCAGGCCTTCTTCACAAAGACCGTTGGATGGTTGATCGTCATTTCCCTGGCAAGGAATTCGTGGTTCCCACGGAGTATGAAATCCGTTTTTCCATCTTTAAGCAGCCTCAGGTCGCCGTAAGTGATATCACCATCGCCAATGGCCGAGACAACCTTTTCAACAGTGTCCGGCTCATACCAGTCGTCGGCATTAATCATACCGATAATTTCTCCCTTTGCTTTTTTTAACCCTTTATTGAACGCATCACTGATCCCCTTGTCTTTTTCGCTGAGCCAAAAGGCGAGATGCTGCTCATATTGCTTAATAATCGAGAGGGTATTATCGGTAGAACCTCCATCGATCATAATGTATTCAATAGGTGCGTACGATTGTTCCACGACGCTTTGAATCGTTTGCTCAAGATGTTTTTCTCCATTATATACGATCGTGATGATGGAAACAAGCGGTGAATTGGCCATGGATGCAAATGTAAACGTATATACAAGAAATAATCTTGCTGGTTTTGCCGAAATTGTATAAAATTTACCGTTCATGATCCTGGACCATAATCCCATTTTTCGCAACCGGCTGTATTTCTTGCTGCTATTGGCGATTATGGAAACCACCCTGCTGGCCTGGTTCAACATCAATGCCCAGCTGATCATCGGCTTGCTTTTTTTCAGGTTGATGGAAGGCAATCCACTCAGGAACATTAAAACGGCATTTTCCAACACATTTTTTCTTTCCTGTTTTTTGCTTTGCCTGGTCAAATGTGCCGGGCTCTTGTACGCACAGGATGTGAACTTTGGCTGGTATCTGCTGCAGAAACGGGCCACCCTGGTGGCCATTCCATTTATCTTTTGCTGCGCGCCATTCACGGATAAGCAAGGCCGAAGAAAAATCATGACCGCCTTTTGTGTGTTGCTGCTCATCACATCAGTATACTGCCTCATTGTGAACGCCTGGCAGTGGGTGGACCAGAGAAATTCAACGATCTTTTTTTATCATGCACTGGTTACACCCATTTCGCAGAACGCCATATTTTATTCTGCCTTTTTATGTTTTGGTCTGCTGTTCCTTTTGTCGGATGATTTGTACGGACTGGACAACAAACCCCGTCTCAGGAAACAGTTCCGGATTTTTATGATCCTTTTTTTCGTTGGCTTTATCGTCCTCCTCTCATCCAAACTGATGCTGGCTATCGCCCTGCTTATATTGGCTGCTTTTTTGGGCAAAAAAGAATCTTTTAAGAAAAACAGAAAATTGGTCATTGGGACAGGGCTGCTTTGCCTACTCATCGTCATAGTGGTGATGATGACGAAAAATCCCATCCGGGAAAGATGGCTGGATGCGGTGAGTGGTCCCATCAAAAAAGAAAACATTTCTCCCGGCACTTCGTTTAACGGCGTGCAATTAAGAATACTCCAATGGCAATTTGCTTATGAAATCCTCAATGAAAACCATGCCTGGTTCCTTGGCGTTAGTCCAGGCGATACGCAGCACAAACTGGATCAAAAATATATCCATGCCAACATGTATTTGGGCAATCCCGCATTGCATGATACCGGCTTCCTGAACTATAATTTTCATAACCAGTACATTGAAGAACTCGTTCAGTCTGGTATCGTGGGTCTGTTGTTGTTACTGTTTTCCTGTTGGGCCCTGGTGCAGCTGGCCATCAGGGTGGGCAGCCGGGAAGCTGGCTTTACTGTCTTCATTTTGCTTGCCCTGTTCTTCACCGAATCATCCCTGCAAATGCAGGATGGATTATTTTTGTATACCTTTTTCCCTTGCATGCTGCTATTTGATACAGAGAGACGGGCGATTTGAACAATAATCCCCTTCAGATGTCTTGATTATGAAATCTTGTCAGTTTTAAGGAACTTGTACAAAAATTGCAGGTAGCAGGGTCTTTATAAAACCATTATGAGAATTCTAATTAACTATCTTAAACCTTATAAATGGCTGCTCGCGCTGACGATAGGCCTGGCTTCGATCAATACAGGTTTTTCCCTGATCGACCCCATCATTTTGGGGAAAATGGTGAAACTCGGGTTCGATTACAAGAAAATGACCTCGGATGCATTTTTCCATTCGGTGTTGTTGCTATTGCTGGCCTCCATTGGCGTGGCCATGGTAAGCAGGATCGCCAAAAATTTCCAGGATTATTTTCTCAACCTCATGACACAAAAATTCGGCGCCAGGATATTTACCGATGGCCTGAAGCATGCCATGAAACTGCCCTACCAGGATTTTGAGGATCAAAGAAGCGGCGAAACCCTCAGCATACTGCAGAAAGTGCGGGACGATACAGAAAAGTTCATGTCTTATTTCATTAACGTTCTTTTTGGAATCCTGGTGGGGTTGGTCTTTGTTTTCATCTATTCTTTTTTTATCCATTGGTTACTGCCGATCGTTTATTTCGTCGGCATCTTCATACTGGCCACCATCACCAACCTGCTCAGTAAGAAAATTAAGACCATTCAAAAGAACATTGTCTCCCAAACCACAGCCCTGGCCGGTTCTACCACGGAATCACTGAGAAATATCGAACTGGTCAAAAGCCTTGGACTGACTGCACAGGAAGTAGATAGGTTGAATAAAAATACGTTCAAGATACTCGGACTTGAACTCACCAAGGTGAAGCGCATCCGGAGCCTGAGTTTTCTGCAGGGAACCCTGGTCAATACACTGAGGCAGATCATCCTTTTTTTAATGATGTGGTTGATCTTCCGCGAAAAAATGAGACCCGATCAACTCGTCACGATGCAGGTTTTTTCTTTCTTTGTATTTGGCCCTTTACAAGAGATCGGGAATATCATCCTCTCCTACCGGGAGGCAGAAGCTTCGCTGAATAATTTTGAAACCCTGATGAAAAAGGCGCCGGAGGCACAACCCATGAACCCCAGCCATTTGGGAGATATTCAAACCTTGTCGTTCCGGAATGTTGTTTTCAAACATAAAACAGCCCAGCACCATGCTATCGACAACATCAGCTTTGATGTCAGGACCGGTGAAACCATCGCATTTGTTGGACCTTCGGGATCAGGTAAATCCACCCTGATGAAATTGCTGGTCGGGTTGTATCGGCCCAAAGAAGGCAATATCCTGTACAATAACCTGGATGAAAATTCCATCAATTTTGACGATCTGCGTAACCAGATCGGGTTTGTTACACAGGATACCCAGTTGTTCTCCGGAACGATCAAAGAGAACCTGACGTTTGTGAATCTCGCGGCAACAGAACAGGACCTGCTGGCCGTCTTGGAAAAGGCTTCCTGTAACGGCCTTCTTGCCAGGGCGGAAAAGGGACTGGATACGATGATTGGCGAAGGGGGTTTGAAATTATCTGGCGGAGAAAAACAGCGCATATCCATTGCCAGGGCATTGCTGCGCAAACCCAAGGTCCTGATTTTCGACGAAGCTACTTCTGCGCTCGATTCCCTGACTGAAGAAGAAATCACGCAAACCATCCGCGATGTTTCCTCCAGAAGGAACCAAATAACTGTCCTGATCGCTCACCGTCTTTCTACCATTATGCATGCAGACAGGATCTATGTGCTTGAAAAAGGCGAAGTAGTGGAGACAGGCACGCACGAAACGCTGTTGATGGAAAAAGGATTGTATTATGCCATGTGGAGACAGCAGATTGGCGAAAGAAAATATATGCCCTCTACTGCCGTAAAAGAGCCGATTTCAGTGAATTAATAAAAACAGCACCAAACCTGAAATCGGGGTTAACTTTGCCGCCACAAAACAGCAGCCGTCAAAATGCCTACGCCATCAAAGCCCAATTATTTTTGGAGCATGCTCACCATGAAATGCCCGAGGTGCAGAAGAGGCTCCATGTTTACCAATAGCAATCCATGGAATCTAAAGCAAATGCTCAAAATGCCCGAAAAATGTCCTGTGTGCGGGCAACCGTTTGAGCTGGAAGTGGGCTTTTGGTACGGGACAGGCTATGTAAGTTACGCATTGACCGTAGCCATGACTGCCGCCAGTCTCGTGGCATGGTGGCTCATCATCGGCCTGTCTACCGATGACAACCGGTTCTTCTGGTGGCTCGGCATCAACTCGGTAGCCCTTATTGTACTACAACCCTGGATCATGCGGCTGAGCAGGGTCATTTATCTGTATTTCTTTGTCAGCTACGATCCGAATTATAAGGACGGGAATGTAAAGACCTTTGATTATAAATCAGAAGGCTATATCAGGGAAGAAAACAAATCTGAACAAAAATAAAAGCCAGGACATGATTTCCTGGCTTTTTTGAGCTATGACAAAGGGTTAGTAAGACTATTAACGGTGGGGAGTGGATATTATTATTCTAGGGAATAAGAAATAAGGAATTAGAAATAAGGAAGTGGGGTTTTTAAGCTGCACTACTTTCTTATTCCTTATTTCCCTCGAAGCTAAACTTCCGAGATCAAAAACCTCTCCTTACTCCGCACTCCTCGCTCAGTCATTTCCAGCGTGCAACATTCATTCAGCGCATCGTGTTCGAAAAAAAGAACATAGTCATTGTCGACGGCTTTGTTGAGAAACGATTTCTTCTCAGTCAGCGTAGTGAGTGGAAACATGTCATAAGCCATCACGTAAGGGATCGGTATATGTGCAACAGTAGGCAGCAGATCCGCCATGTAAACGACGGTCTTCCCTTTATACGCAATTTGTGGCAGCATCATCGCATCCGTGTGGCCGCAGACAAACCGGATCCTGATGTGCTCGCCAAAATTGACAAGGGTTTGTGACAGATTTATGGGTACTTCGATCATCTTAAGTTGTCCGCTCTCCTCGATGGGAAGGATGTTTTCTTTAAGAAAAGAGGCCTTCTCTCTTTCATTGGGCGTCGTGGCCCAGGACCAGTGCCGCTGGTTGCTCCAGTAGGTTGCATTCCTGAATGCAGGTGCAAGCTGATCGCCCTTTCGTACGATACTACCCCCACAATGGTCAAAATGCAAATGGGTCAAAAAAACATCTGTAATATCATCCCGGTTAAAACCATATTTTGCGAGGGAAGAATTGAGCGTATCATCACCGTGAGGGTAATAATGGCTGAAAAACCGGGCGTCCTGCTTATCGCCCAAACCATTATCTACCAGGATCAATCTTTTACCGTCCTCTATCAAAAGGCAACGCAGGGCCAGATCAATCAGGTTCCGCTCATCTGCGGGATAAACCTTGCTCCAGATGGATTTTGGCACCACGCCAAACATGGCTCCGCCATCCAACTTAAAATAACCCGTAGGAATGCTGTAGAGATTCATAATATACTAACCGGCGAAGGCTCTTTCCTGCTGTTTACAAACATCAACAAGACAAAGCCAATGAAAAAAAAAGTCATCAGCGAGAGCACGGAATTGCGCATACCCCCGAGGAACTCACCTACATAGCCAAACGAAAGCGTACCGAGCACGGTTCCTACTTTATCACATACGTCATAAAAACTGAAATAGGACGCAGTATCGGTCGTATCGGGCAATAACTTGGAGTAGGTAGACCTGGACAGCGACTGAATCCCACCCATCACCATCCCTACGGTAAACGCAACGGCGTAAAATTGGTTGACGGTATAAGTAAAATAAGCTGCCAGGCAAATGCCTATCCAGACAATGATCAGTATCCCCAATGCAAAAATATTGCTGGTTTTTTTCGATATCAGGGAGAAAAGATAAGCGCCTGCAATCGCAACCAACTGGATGATCAGGATGGTTATGATCAGCTCTGCAGACTTCATTTTCAGTTCATCGGCGGCAAAATAAACGGCAAGGTACATGACCGTTTGAACGCCCATATTATAAAAGAAAAAACTACGAAGAAAGCGTTTAAGCGCCGGGTAAGCTTGCAATTGACCCCATACTTTTTTTAGTTCATAAAAACCGTTGGTAAGCAGGTTATGCTCGGGTCTCTGCTCCGGCACTTTGGATGGCGGAAGCCGCCGGAAAGTGATTTGTGCAAATCCTGCCCACCATATTCCAACGGAAAGAAATGAAATACGTACAGGCAGATTGCCGAACCCCCAGCCCCGTTGTTCGTTCAACATGATAAATGCTAGACAGACCAGCATCTGCAGCACGCTGCCAAGATAACCCAGGGCAAATCCCGTTGCGCTTACCCTATCCTGGTCCTCTTCCGCGGCGATCTCCGGAAGGTAAGCATTGTAAAAAACAATACTGCCGCAATAGCCAATAGAAGCGACCACCGAAGCCAGCAGACCCAGTGCAACATGCTCTTTGGTAAAAAAGAACATGCTCCCACAGGCAATAGAGCCCAGGTAGCAAAAGAATTTCATAAAGGCCTTCTTATTCCCCTTATAATCGGCAATCGAAGACAGGATCGGAGAAAGGATCGCGATGATTAAAAAAGAAAATGAAATGGAATAGGAAGCTAGGGCTGTTCTTTCAAACGTCCTGCCCAAAATATGTACCTGGGGATCGACGATGGATGTATAGTAAGTTGGAAAAATAGCCGAGGAAATAATCAGTGAATACGAGCTGTTTGCCCAATCATACATGGCCCAGGCCGTAATTATTTTTTTCGGAGCAGTTTGCATTTTCCTATGTAAGATACAATAATTCCTTACTCGGAACCGCTACAGTAAACCCTTGCGGATCAGCACCAGCACCAGTACACCGACGATGATCCGATAGTATCCGAACAATCTAAATCCATGTTTTTGCAGATAGCCGATAAAGAACCGGATGGCGAGAAGGGCCACAACAAAAGAAACCAAACTCCCCACGATCAATAGGGTGAGGTTATCTTTTGCCAGCACTTCGGGATTGTGCTTGTAGGTATCGTAAAAGCTTTTTACCGAAGCAGCGAACATCGTCGGCACAGCCAGGAAAAAAGAAAATTCGGCTGCCGTGTTCCTGTCAAGCCGCTGGCTCATTCCGCCGATGATCGTTGCGGCGCTCCGACTCAGACCAGGAAAAACAATCGATAACACCTGAAAGCAGCCGACCACAAAAGCGTGGCGGTAGCTGATCTGTTCCTCGTGATGTATGGTTGGCCTGGTAAACAAACGGTCAATGAACAACAGGATCACGCCGCCAGCGATCATCACACAGGCGATAAAAACCAGGTTGCCCAAAGCCGCGTCAATATGCTTTTTGAACAAAATCCCGAAGACGATGGCAGGGATCAGCGCAATCAATAATTTGATGTAAAAACTGCTCTTCTTAAAGTCAAAAAACTTTTTCCGGTAAAGCACAACTACAGATAAGATCGCAGCGAGCTGAATGACCACTTCGAACATTTCCCTGAAGGGGGATTCAGTTACACCAATCAGCGGATTGGTAAATTTCATGTGGGCCGTGGATGAAACGGGCAAAAATTCCGTTAAGCCCTCTACAATGGCCAAAATAATGGATTGAATGATGTTCATGCAGCGGTAGGTTAAATAAAAAAAAGCGACAGATCATCCATCGCTTCAATTTCTTCTTGGTTTATTTATTGTCCTGTGTCCTTCGATTTCTTAAAAATGGCAAATATCTCCAGGGCCAATCCGGCCAGGATTAAGATCGGTGCAATGGTGATCCGTGTAAAGCTATACACTTCATTCGGGTTAAAAACATTGGGATCTTTGCTTTTGCCGCCAGTCATCAGGAACAGACCCAGCGCCATCACCGCCATCCCGATGATCATCCAACGGTAATTTTCCTTCCCGAACAGCGGGATATATTGTCTTGAATTCGTTTTCTTTTTTTCGGCCATATGGTGATTTTTGTGGAGGCAAGGTAATGAATTGTTCGTTGATGGGGAAAAGCTAGTCGGTAGTAGCGAGTGGCAAGAGGAAATGCTAGCCACTCGCCACCACCCACTTGCCACTCTCAGTACAGCTCATCCAATTTCATCTTCAAATACTTGATCACGCTGCGATGGGTGCTCGCAAAGGAAATAAAAACGCCCAATAATATGATCGCCCCAAATAAGGCAAGAAGCAGCGTATAGTCGCGCAAGGCCTTAAGTTCGGGGAGCCGGTTTTCGGTGAGAAAAATGACTGCCACAATACCGGCGACAGCCAGCAATCCACTGATGGCACCATTCACCAATGCCCTGATGTCCATTGGCCGGGCAATAAACCACCGGGTGGCGCCGACCATTTGCATGGTTTTGATCAGAAAGCGGTTGCTGAACATGGCCAGCCGGATGGTATTATCGATAAGGAAAATCACCAATATGGAGATGACCACCGTTACCGCAAGTAAGATCAGGCTGATCTTATTAATGATATTGTTCAGGTTGCTGACCAGCGACTGCGGATAGAGCACATCACTCACGGCAATATTCTGCAAAAGGTCATTCTTTATTTTTGTGAGGGAATCATTCACGGCATATTCACTTCTGATCTTGAAATCGACGCTGGCAGGAAGCGGATTTTTGTCCAGCAGGGTACCCCAGTCCTTATTTCCTTCCTGCATGTACCTTTGCTTGGCGGCATCTTTCGTGATGTATTCGTAACTCTTGACATAGGGTTTGCCGGCTATATACTCCACCAGTGCGGCACTGTCTTTGGGGGAAACATTTTCGCGCACATAAACGTCCATTTCAATATTTTCCCGGAAGAATTGTCCGAGTTTATTGGCATTGATGACGATCCAGCCCAGCACCCCCAGCAGAAACAATACCAGGGACACACCGACAATGGACATGAGATAAGAAGGCGTTGAACGTTTGGCATATCCTTTTCCAAATTGCGCCATAATTGAACAAATTTTTTGAGCTCCTCGTAATTTGTGACGGGCAAAAATAACGGATTTAGAGGCACAATCCCTATTTTTGTTGCCCTCTAAACGACGTCGTCACAGCATTATTTTAAAGGATTGGGCTTTTAACTTTTCGCCAACCTTTGTTGTCATGATGAAGAAAAAATGCCGGGATCAATATTATGGAATATCATTTCAGGGAGATAGAAAAAAAATGGAAGGATCAATGGGAAAAGAAGCGGATTTACCAGGTCAGCAATGATTCTCCCAAACCATCTTACTATGTGCTGGACATGTTTCCTTATCCAAGCGGATCGGGCTTGCATGTAGGACATCCATTGGGTTATATTGCCAGCGATATTTACGCGCGGTTCAAAAGACTCAAAGGATTCAATGTCCTGCATCCCATGGGATATGACGCTTTTGGGCTACCGGCAGAACAATATGCCATCGAACATGGCATACACCCGGCCGTGAGCACCGAAGAAAATATGATCAATTTTCGCAGACAGCTCGACAAGATCGGATTTTGCTTCGACTGGGACCGCCAGGTGAAAACCAGCGATCCCCGCTATTATAAATGGACCCAATGGATCTTCCTCCAATTATTCAAGGGCTGGTACAACCGGAGAACCCGTCGGGCAGAAAATATTTCGACACTGGTTCAGCTGTTTGAAAAAGAAGGAAATGAATCGGTTAGTGAACAAAATCCCGGCAGGGGAATCTTTTCCGCTTCCGATTGGCAACAGTTTGATGAAAGGGATCGCCAGGATATCCTGATGGAATACCGGCTCGCCTACTGCAGTTACGGCGAAGTGAACTGGTGTGAGGCCCTGGGCACCGTATTGGCCAATGATGAAGTGATCAATGGGGTGAGTGAACGCGGCGGCTATCCCGTGGTGAAAAAGAAACTGCGGCAATGGTATTTACGGATCACCGAATACGCCGACCGCCTGCTGGAAGGCCTGAACCAGGTTGATTTCAGTGAATCCATGAGAGAGATGCAGTCGAATTGGATCGGTAAGAGCTATGGAGCGGAGATCGATTTTAAGGTGAAGGGGAAGGAAAATATCCTGAAGGTATACACGACCCGTCCCGATACGATCTTCGGTGTTGACTTCATGGTGGTATCGCCGGAGCATGAGTTGGTTGAACAAATTACCTCCGTCGATGAGCGGGATGAAGTGGAAAAATATATCGCTTATGTTAAAAGCAGGAGCGAACGGGAACGGATGGCCGAAAAAAAGATCACCGGTTGTTTCACGGGTGCCTATGCGCTCAATCCCTTCAATGGCCGGGAAATTCCCATTTGGATTTCTGAATACGTACTGGCTGGTTATGGCACCGGTGCCATCATGGCCGTACCTTGCGGCGACGAAAGGGATTTCAAATTTGCCAAACATTTTGACATCCCCATCACCAATATCATCGGCGATTTTTTCAATGGCACCGAAGCCAATCCCACTAAAGAAGCCATCCTGGTCAACAGCGATTTCCTGGATGGCATAAAAATGAAAGACGCGATTGAACGCGTCATTCAGAAAATTGAAGCACTCGGCATCGGCAAAAGAAAGATCAATTATAAGATGCGAGATGCAGCGTTCAGCCGGCAGCGTTATTGGGGCGAGCCCTTCCCGATCACCTGGAAAGCCGGTATCGCCTACCCGCTGGATGAAAAAGAACTCCCTCTGGAACTGCCCAGGGTGAAAAATTATAAGCCCGGCCCCGAAGGAGAAGGGCCGTTAGCGAATATAAAAGACTGGACGGCACGGAACCTCGAAACCAATACCATGCCCGGTTATGCCGGTTCCTCCTGGTATTTCCTCAGGTATATGGATCCGCACAATGATGAGCAATTTTGTGACAGGAAGGCATCGGATTACTGGGGTCAGGTTGATCTGTATATCGGCGGAACCGAACATGCTGTGGGCCATTTATTGTATAGCCGCATGTGGACCAAAGCGCTTTACGACCTGGGATATATTGGTTTTGATGAACCATTTAAAAAACTGGTGAACCAGGGGATGATACAGGGTTCAAGCAGATTTGTATATCGCGTTGATGTTAGGGGGAGCCAGGAAATTGAAGAGGGCTTAAGAAACACACCGATATTTATTTCATTTGGCATCAAAGAAAAATTGTCAAGTGTGGAGTTGCACGCCTTAGTAACAAGAAAGGCAGTAGAAATATTTTCAATGGAAACGCCTGATTTTTCTGTTATATCTATTGTTCAATTGCACGTCGACGTCAACATCGTAGACGGAGTGCAATTAGACATTCCCGCTTTCAGAAAATGGCGACCAGAATACGCCAACGCCTATTTTATTCTGGAAGATAGCTCTATCTCCTCCCCCAATGGGGGAGGCCGGGAGGGGGCAGCGGGGAATGCACCTTACATCTGCGGCGTCGAAACAGAAAAAATGTCCAAATCAAAATTCAATACCGTCAACCCCGACGACCTGGTTGAACGTTATGGAGCCGACACCTTCCGTATGTACGAAATGTTCCTCGGTCCGGTAGAACAAAGCAAACCCTGGGATACCAAGGGCATTGAAGGGGTGCACCGCTTCCTGAAAAAATTGTGGCGCCTGTTTTATGATGAAGCAAAAGGAAAAATCTGGACAGAAGAAAAAGCCTCGGAAGCAGAGTTAAAGGTCCTGCACCGGACGATTAAGAAAATAGAAGAGGATACGGAGCGATTTTCATTCAACACCGCGGTAAGTGCATTTATGATTGCAGTCAACGACCTCACCGATCTGAAATCACATAAAAAAGAAATACTCGAGCCACTTTTGGTTCTGCTGGCCCCTTATGCACCGCATATCAGTGAAGAATTGTATCACCAGATTAATGCGTCTATGGGTGAAGATTTTATTTTAAACGCCAGCTATCCAAAGCTGCAGGAAAAATGGCTGGTTGAATCTTCCAAGAACTATCCGATTGCCATCAATGGCAAAACCCGAATGGAATTAAGTATTGCATTGGATGCAACGCAGCAACAGGTGGAAGAAATTATTCTTGCCGATGAGTCGGTGAAAAAATGGCTCGATGGTAAAGCACCAAAGAAGATCATTTATGTAAAGGGCAAGATGATCAATATCGTGCTGTAAATTTGGGCATGACTGATAGATTAAATCGAATCAACATGAATCAGAAATGGGATGAAAGATATCAATCTCCCGAATTTGCTTATGGAAAAGACCCTAACGAGTTTTTTAAAGAATGGCTTTCAAAATTTGAACCGGGATCTATATTAATGCCAGCCGATGGAGAAGGACGGAATGGCGTATTTGCAGCTGGACTTGGCTGGAAAGTGACCTCATTTGATCTAAGCATAGAAGGGCAATCAAAAGCTTTACAACTTGCCGTAGCGCATCATGTTACTCTCGATTATATTGTTGGAGATTTTGAGCAACTTGATTTTGAAAAAGAATCATTCGATGCCATTGGACTAGTGTATGCACATTTTCCAGCTGAAATGAAGCCCATATTCCACAAGAAGTTAAATGACTATCTCAAACCAGGTGGCATAATTATTTTTGAGGCTTTCAGTAAAAGACATATACAATTTAAAAAACTTGATCCGAAAGTGGGAGGGCCGAATGATATTAATGAGTTGTACTCCAAAGAAGAAATAATAGCTGATTTCGAGAATTATGAAGTATTGATGTTAGCCGAAGAAGAAATTGTTTTAAATGAAGGGAAATACCATATTGGAAAGGGTTCTGTGATTAGATTTGTGGGAAGAAAGGCTTATGCTACTTCTTAGCCCCCGACGCTCCTACCTCTTTCACAAACCTCACCAGCGCACTGCTGCCTTCCGTGCTTTGAAGATGCGCCTCGTAATGGTTATCGCCGACGATGGCTACCATCAGGGAAGTATTCGGCGGAATGGATCCAAGGTTTTCTGCTACCATAACGAGTTCATTGTCTTCAGACAGAGCACTCGTAGCCAGCTTCAGGGTATGCGGCTGATCGGATAATAATATGTGTTGTTCCAGCAGATGGTTGTTGAGATAGATGGCAATCGAATCGCCATCTATTTCGGCATTGTCATAAAAACGAAGTTCAATGGAATCGCCTGTAATGGGAATCACGGTCTGCAGGGTCTTGGTGCGACTGGTGAATTTTTCTTCCACGGTCAGCGGCGCGGGGGTTTGTACGGTTATCGTTTCTTTGACCGGCGGCATTAAGGTTTCCGCAAATGGTGATGAGACGGTCTGCACCGGTCGCTGGCGCAATGCAACAGGCATAGGCGCTTCTTCATAACCAGCGGGCACCAGCGTAGTCCCTGTAGCCACCAGGGCCACGCTGTCAATGATCTCTGACGCATTGGCTCCGCGGGTATAATTTCTCAGCACAAAATCCCATTCGTCGGCAAAAACAGGAGTGG